>Ga0172380_10001385_pt1 | contig 41701 bp, 58 predicted proteins | sample Leawe162metaG_FD_119747 | JGI IMG/M metagenome (GOLD analysis project Ga0172380, IMG submission 119747) | Leachate microbial communities from a municipal landfill in Southern Ontario, Canada - Leachate well 162 metaG | ecosystem: Engineered > Solid waste > Landfill > Unclassified | place...
AATTCGGCTTCATTCGCCGCGAAGCCATATTCTCTCACCAGGCCCAGCGAGCGATCGGCCACGAACTCATGCTCAACAATTCGAGCGAGCTTCTGGGCGGCAGCGTCAGCCCCATGCTGTAACGACGCGCGATATTTGGAACAGATTTGCGCGATAAATGGCACAGAAACATTTTGCGTTAGATGCAACAAAATTGCACAGATGCAAAATTAATAACCAACTTAAATCACGCGCAACCACCAGAAACATTTCCGGTAATATTCAGGGTCAGCGTAGACACTACCGTTCCGTCGAATTCTGCATCAATAATTAATTCCCCAAGCCCGACGCCATCACTATAGGCGACTGACAGCGCCGACCCAGCAATTGATATTAACGGAGACCCACCGCCTCCATTCCACGTTGCTACCCATGAACATTTTGACTGATCGATAACAAGAGGGGCCGCGATTCCGGCCGCTTGCACATCGGCATTGACCATCCTTGCCATTTGCAGGAACGCACCTGAATTATCTGTCAGGCAGGATGCCGTGCTGTCACACCATGTTGAAACGCGCTGTATTGCCACATCGACGTTTGACGCCGGAATGCCCGGCTCGCTGTATAACGGGGAGCCGTCCGGGCCAGACCAGATTGCCGTCAGATTCGGCATGACTGGACATGCGATGACTGGCGCATCTGGTACGGCTGGCGCAACAGTCTTCACACGCTGCATTTTAAGAGTGATTTCGAGCGGCTTTGCTATCGCGCCACCGGGCTTGTATATCACGCCGTGGCGGCTCACAGCGTCACATCCAGCTCGAACGGCAGGTAGCCATCCGCTTCGACCGCAATCACATGGCTTCCCGGCTTGGCTTCGAAGCTGACTTTACCTTGTGCATTGGTCTTTTTCGGCGCGCCGTTGTCGAGCGCGACCAGGGCATTGGGCAGGGGCTTGCCGTCCGGCCCGAGGATGGTGAATGTGGCGATGCCGTTTTGATAGGCCACGTCAACGCCGCCGTCGTCTTTTGGCCTGATGGCTCTAGCATGGTGGTCTAGGGTGATGATGGGCGTTTCTCCCCAGGAGATTTCGCCGCTGATTCTGCGCCCGGGTTTTCCGGGTTGGGTTTCCAGCGAGAGAGCCATCAGGGCTTGCGGGCCGTCAACCGGCAGAGCTGGGTGCGTCAGGGTGAGCCAGTCGCCCACGCTTATGGCCTTGCCTGTTTCGATTTCGATGCTGGCGCGTTGCATGGCCAGGCGGGACAGCAGGCGTTTGCCGAGCGCCAGCGCATCGGCGGGCTGGCGCAGCCAGGGGGCTTCGAGCTTGGCCATGGGCGCGCCAGCTGCACCGAATGGGCTGGGCTTGGCGGAGAGTTCCATGTATTGCGCGTAGGCGCCCTTGGCTGGGTGGTAGTCGAAGGCGATTTGCAGGCGGTCTGCTGCGTCCTGAATGCTGGCGCTGATGCTGGTGACTGTAGCGCTTCTGGCGTCCAGGCTGGCGACTGATACCCCGGCGCTGGACGGATAGGCAGCGGCGAAGCGTTCGGCCCAGACTACGCCGCATGATTTGGTGATTTCGTCCAGCCAGGCGCGGACGGATTGCAATTTATCCAGGCGACCGGCGATCCTGATGCCGGGGAGTTCAGATTTTAGCCGGGACAGGTCCCATGCCTTTCCGGACAGGGATAGCAGGTCCTGCAATACGTCCGCCGGGTGCGCGATCAATGCGCCGGTCGCGGCGTGGCGCTTGCCTTGCAGGGCTGCGGTGATCTCCGCGCCTTGTTCCGGTGGCGCGGACAGGGTGATCTGGCAATAGGAGTGGCCGGTGATGTCGGTTTGGGTGCTGCTGGCCCAACCTTTGGTTTCCTGGCCGTCTACAAATACAGCGGTGACGGTAGCCGGGTGGTCGGCGGCGAGGTATTGGGTTTCGCTGAGCTTGATCAGCGGGACGGCGGATTGCGAGAGGTCTCCGTAGATCACGGGCAGGATGGCATCCTCGGTGTAGTCGCCCAGGGCGGCGCTGGTTCTAAGCGGGAGGTCTTCGGATAGGAGGAGGTTCATTGGATGGCCGGTTTTGAAGGATTGGGTTTGTTGGGCTTTTCAGCCCAATCTACATGGCGGTCATGCCGATATTTCCAGCGTCAGGGTGTTGCCGTATTGGATGTCGGAGACGACCCCTTCAAAGAGGATTTCTGTTCCGCTTTCAATGCGTGCACGGCGGCGCAATGGCAGGCCGATCAGATCCGAGGCGCGGCGCTTGGGGTTGTTTAGCACCACGCTGATATTGGGCGCTTCGCCCGCGCCGATGCCTTCCAGGTGGGCGGCTCTCGCGGTGCTTCTGAGCGTGCCGATCTCGGCCAGCAGCGGGTAGGACGCACCGCTGGCGCTTGCCCCTTGGCGGTGGAAGCGCAGCCAGCAGCCGTCTAGTTCCAGGGCGAGGACGGGGTAGTCCATCAGGCCACCACGCCCTTGACCGACAGCTTCATGCCATAACGCCGCTCATTGCCGGTGTTGGGCTGGTAGCCTCCGTCCTCGGGCATGTCGATTTCGTCGAGCAGCACGCGCACGGGCCAGGCTTCTTCCGGACGGGTGCTTTGCGGGATGAGGATCATGGGCTCATCGTCGTTAGTTTTGAGGTGGTCAAGCATGGCGAGCAGGCCGGTCAGGTCGGCATCTTTCAGGACGCCTTGCTGCCATTCGATCTCTCCCGATCGGGTCGCGCCGAGGAAGGCGGCGGAGGGGTTGAGTCCGGTGCCGCGCTCGACGCTGTAATCGCGTCGCAGCTGGCATTCGGCGCTGAGTTCGGTGGCGAGCGCCTGACCGGCCCAGGACCAGCCGATGGTGCCGCCGGTGGCGTTGGTGATTTCGAGCTTGAGGTGGGTGGCGGTCTTGTCGGCAAACAGCTTGGCCATGACGCCGGCGCGCCAGGTGAGGGGTTCGGCCCAGTCCCAGGTGACCCCATCCATCCCGCCATGGAGCGTCACCAGGCTGCCGCTGGGCAAGGTATGGAAGGCGATCGCGGCACAATCAATGGTCTTGATGCTGCCAAGATTGGCGGTCAGGGTTGCGCCCGACCCAGACCAGCGCCATGCCTCGACGTCCGGGTTTACCACATTTGACAGCGCCGCTGGTTGAAGGGCGCGGAAGCGGTACAGGTCTCCTGCGGCGAAGCTGGGGGCCGCGCCGGTGGTGAAAAATGCGCTCAGGCCGTCTGATAGACCCTCTCCCCCAGCCCCTCCCCCGCCCAGGGGGGATGGGAGCGACCAGGCTGCGGCATTTTTTCTCCAGCGGTAGTGCCCGCCCTCGACGGCAAATTTGTACAGGTCTCCCGACTCGAACGGGATTCCTCCTGGCACAATCTGAAATTGCAGGCCGGACTGGTTGTAGGGCACAGGCGCGTCCAGATCGAGCGCGTAGGCCGGGAATGCGCCTGTCACGCTGCCGTCGACGTGCCAGGTCTGGATGTTGTCGCCGTCCTTTCCGCCTGCCAGATAAAGGTCCTGCGCGGCGATCACCGGCAGATAGAGCTTGTCGCCCACCTGGTAGGTGGATGGCCACCCGGCATCGCCTATTGACAGGTTTACCGTGTCTCCAACCAGCAATCCGGCCTCGCATTTTATATTGATCTGGAATGCGAACTCGTGAGTCGACCGGGTTGCACCGGCAATTCCGGGTACCGCCTGAGAAGAAAAATACGGGGTATTACTGAAAGCGCTGGCGTATTTACCTTTGTTGCTGCCGACGACCTCCCAGTAATATGCATCTCCACTATCACGCCAGCAACCGTCTCCACCTGCGACAGTGCCAGCGTCAGCTTTTCCCGATGGGGATATTCCCGCCGAAATCAGCACCCAGTCCATGCGGGAGCGGTAGCGCTCCTTGATGATGGATATGCCTCCCTTGCTAGGTGCTGATGAAGTCGCTCCGCCGCCGTTTATGGTCATCGTCAGCGTTCCTAGAGCGTTTCCGTAGCCCACTGACATATTAAGCACAGGACTACCCTGATAACTGCCTCCGACGGGGGATGGTGCAGACGACAACTGCATGGGAATTACTTCGCGGTACTCCCCATCTGGGTATGTTAGCTCGACCACTGTGTAATATCTTGTGTGCTGCATCAGCGATTCTGGCACGACGATTTCTCCCGTCCACTGCACACTGACCGGGGCAAGCGCCGCTGCGCCGGTTTCGACAAACCCGGCCCCGGGCATGGCCATTGCGGATTTCACTGACCAGGTTAAATCCGGGTTCTGGAACATCGCCACCCACGATCTGCTGGGGATGTACTCACCAGCCACCTCGGTGGTAATACCTGTTTTACCGGTTGATGCGCTTGGCGCCGTGGCCGACTCCATCTCCGTCTCAATATCCAGCTTAAATTCAGCCAGAACGGTATCCCATCCGGCCTCGGCCACGGCAATACCTTCCACCGCGGCCAAGTTGGCCTCGAACTCCCGCAACGCGGGAAGCAAATCGGTAATAAATGGCTCGGGGATTCCTTTGCCGTTTTCGTACAGGCTGTTGGCGCGGACCGTGTCCGCTCCCCAGTCGTACATGCTGGTGAGCCGCACTAATGTCGCGGGCGAATAGGCCATGGTGGTGGTGCCTCCTGTTTGACCGGTTAAGCAGAATGCCGTGGACAGGTCCGGCGCTGCCATGCTTGAGCAGTCGCATGCCCCGTCCGGGCGCTTGGTGTATTTTAGGGTGACGGTCTGGTCTGCCGATTCCGGCCCGAGCGCCATCGAGGCGATGCAGATCGGCGGCGGCTCCACGCCCGCGTCGCGCTGGGCGTACTGGATGCCAGTTACCGAGAATTTGCCGCGCGCCTGGCCGAATCCGTCGGGTGTTTTTAATGGGATGGAGAGGCCGAACTTTCCACCGGGTTCGGCGAACAACCCCCCGGACAGGATGTTGCCCAGCTCGCCCGACACGCTGCCCTTGAGCGCCCAGATTTCGCGCCCGATTCCCGCGTTAACGTGGTCGCGACTGGTTGCGGCCCAGCATCGCGCCTCGATCAGCTCGGTGGACGCGGTGGCGCCCGCATAGGTGGCGGCGAATCCGGTAGCGGATGCGCTGCCGCTGCCGGTTGATGGCAGGACGTGCGCGTCGGTACGCGTCACCAGGTCGCGCGCGGCCATGCCGCCGGGGGCGCGGTCGTTTGCTATCACGCCGTCAACCGCTGCCAGCGCGGATGCGGTTTGCAGCGCTGAAAGCAGGTCGTAGAGTGTGACAATGCCGGTGTAGGTTTCTGTCGTGACGCCATCCGTGAGCGTGACGGCGCGGCTGCCGGAGACGAACTTTACCCTGGTTCCGGCTGGGACTGCCGATTTGATCGATGGCTCGAAATGGTAGAGCCATTTGCCGGCCTGATATTTTTTGTACTGGCGGTAAACCGTGCTGGTATCGTCGCCGAACACCAGCCGGTGCGCATCGGCTGGAATCTGGTTGTCCGCGCCCATGATCCTGGTGTCCCAGTCGAATTGAGGGCCTTCCTCGCCGTCCGCGCCGATCTTTAGTGCCTGGATCAGGCTGAAATCAGAGTTGGTGAATATCAGGCCGGACTGGTCGACGGAGAGGTGGATCAGGTTGCCGTTCGCGCCTGGAATTCTGGCGACGATGCTGACGCCCTCCATGTCCGTGCCGGCCGCCGTTAAAACCTGCCCCATATCAGCGAGTTTAACGGTGAATGTTTGGGCTGTTCCGGTGAATGAGATGCCGGATATTTCGCCCGTCCCAGCGCCCGCGAAGATGGGCTGGCTGATGAGCGGAGTGACGACGGTGTTGTCCGTTATCTCGATCTCGTACTGCGACTCCTCGTGGCCGGTGTAGGCGCCAGACAATGCCACGCGCGCCGATCCGCTGCGGGCCAGGGGGCGTTCCAGCACGGCGTTTTCTATCGTGGCCACGCTGGTGGCGGACAGGGCCGCATTCAGCAGCACGTTGCGGTTATTGGCGAGATAGCGTTGGGTGGAGGTCATTATCGTGATCCGGACATCATTTTATTGAGTGTAGGGGCGACCGTGCGGCGGATTTCATCTCCCGAGAGGCTGGTCGTGGTGATGTTTAGTGTCTGGTTGTAGGTGGCGCCAGCTCCCAACGATGCGGAAGACGCGCTCACTCCGCCGGCCACGTCCTGGGCAAGCTGCGATCCGGCGCTCGACGTGGTTTGATCCGTCTTTGGAAGGCTTAATCGGTTCATGACGTCGGCGGTCTCGCGGGCGGCTTTTTCCTCGGCGATGCGCGCCAGTTCGTCCTGGTGGTTCTTCTGGTCGGATACTGATTTTGCTTTTGCGGCATCGGCGATGTCCTTGAGCTTGATATTGTGCAGCTTGTCAAGATCGCTGATCGCGCTCGCATAGGCCGTGCGGGCATCCGCCGCCGCCCGGGAATTATTGGCCTTGCCGCGCATGTCTGTTTCCCCGCCAGCCGCGCCCATGGCGGCGTCGTACTGCTCCTTCAGCGCGCGCTTCCGTTCTGCGTAGGCGCGATCCTCGATGGCCTTGTCGTTACCCAGGGCGCGGTCCAGTTCGTCCTTGAGGCTGGCGGCTGAATTTATCAGGCTGTCCATGGCGGATTGCCACGCGCGGGTTGCATCCTCGTTGCGGCGGGTTGCGTCAGCCGTTGCGTGTAACTGGCTTTCGAGCTGCCGCATGGCACTGGTGGCCGCGTCCCCCGTGCCTGCCGCTCCGCTCATGATATTTTTCATCAGCGAGGCGACGTAGGCGGTCTGTTGCCCGGCAGAATTGGCCGCATCGATGTAGCCCTGCACGGCGGATGTGGTTTTCCGCCATGCCTCGTTGGCTGCATCCGCCACGGATGAGAAATAACCGGCATCGAGGGCCGCATTGCTGGCGTAATGCGCACCGGCTGCTGATGCAGCAGAAACAGCCGATGCCATGGCCGAAGCCGCGCTTGCTGCCGCGCTCATTTGAGCGGCGACGGCCTGCGCATTGATGGCAGCCTGTTTGGCTTCTTCTGCGCCGCGTGCCGTTTCGTTGGCGAAATTCTGCGCGGCGACTGCGGCTTGCTTGGTCCATTCGTTGGGATTGGCTGCGGCTGCGGCAATGGCTTTTTTGGCCGCCTCTTCGGCGCGTGCCGCCTCGGCTGCTGCCCACGAGGCGGTGGCATCGGCTTGCGCGGCATCGGCGGCGGCATGGGCAGCCTGGGCGGCGATACCCAGCGCATCGGCTTTTTCGCGCGCCGCCGCGCTGCCGGATTTCATGGCCTCGGTGCTGGCCTGGGCATATTCGGCATCGGCTTTCTGCGCGTTGGCCGATGCGGTCATGGCCGTGGCTTGCGATTTGACGGCTTCCGCGCCGGCTTGCACGGCGCTGGTGTGGTCCTTGGCGGCTTGCAGCGCTTCGCGGCTGGCGGTGGTCATGGCCTGGATGCTGGCGACGACCGAGGATTTGATTTTCTGGTAAGCGGCGTCGACGCCTTCGGCGCTGGCCTTGCCGGATTCCTTGATGCGGTTGAAGTCGATGACCAGCTGGTCGAATGCGCCTTTCATGGCTTCAGCTGACTTGATGCCGAGGCGCTTGAAGGAGTCACCCAGGGCGCCATCGATCTGGCCGGCAGTTTCGCGCAACTTGGCTTGCAGGCGGGTTTGGGCGTCTTCCAGGTCTTTGCCGGAAATCACGCCATCCGCTGCGGCTTTTTTCAAGGAAGCGCCGAGCGCCTCTACTTCCTGCCTGGTGTCTGCCGTCTTGAGCGCAAGATTGAAAGCCTCTCCGATCTCGCGCCCGGATGCCTGCGCGTTCTGCGCCATCAGGTCGAAGCTGACAATCGCATCTTTTGTCGCCTGATCGATGCCGCTGCGGAACTTGTCGATGTCACCGCCCAGCTTTTTGAAACCTGCCGACAGTGATGCATCCAGTGCGATGGCCAGCTTGCGCGCCCCTTCCACTGAGCCATCGAAAGCGCGGACGGCTGCATTCTGGAATTCGATGAAATCCTTCGTTGACAGCTTGGCCAGCGCGCCGCCGATGGAATCGCGTATTTCGTTTCCCGTCACCAAGCCGGAGCGCTTGAGCGTATCCATGCTGGCCAGCATCTTGTTGACGCTGCCCTGATCGCTGAAATTAACCTTCTTGACCATTTCGTCAAGCGCCTGTCCGGTGCCTTTTGCCTCCGCCGTCAGCTTGCGGAAATCGCCGATGATCTTGCTGGTGGCCATGGCGCTTTGGTCGCTGCCAGCGAAATACTTGGCGTTTATGGAATCCATGACGGCGCTGGCATCGGCATAAGCCGCAGCCTGATTTTTTGCATCCTGCGATCCTGCCGTTGCCGCAGCCCGCGAGGCTTCCTGCTGCTCGCGGTTTTTCTTGATCACATCATCGATAAAGCCGGTCAGCTGCTGGTAAATCTCGATTCCAACCACGGCGACGGTGAGAGGCAGGAATACCCGCGCCGGGAGGCTGGCGAGTGCGGTTTTTACCCCGCCGACTGCGCCGGTTGCTGTCGTGGCGGCGGCTGCCACATTCAATAGCCCGGCGGCCATTTCGGCCATACTTTTGGCGAAGCTCAGGCCGCGCAAGGTGGCGTAGACAAACAGCAGCCCCTTGATTGCTTCGGCATGTTCCACCACGAAAGTGGTGACGCCAACGATGGCCTCGCCTGCGGTTTTCATGGCGTCGGCGAATTCTTTGCCGAACTTTTGCAGCTCGCCGGATTCTGACATGGCGCGGATTTTGGCCGCCAGCTCCTCCGCTATTTTGGCGACCTCGGACATGGCGCCGCTTTTGGCAATTTCCTGCATGGCCAACGTCCAGGAGTTGCCAAGGCGGGCAAGTTGCGCGTCCAGTGTGTTTACGGCGGCTGGCAGCGCTCCAGCTACATTTTCCTTGAGCGCGGCAGCGAACTTGGGCAGGAAGTCTTCGGACAACAGCTCGCCCGCATCCAGCATGCGGCTGAATTCCGCCGTGGTAACGCCCAGCGCCTTGGCCGCCACGCTGGTGGCGATGGGCAGGCGATCGCCTAATTGGCCCCGGAATTCCTCGGCCTGCACCTTGCCTTTGGCCATCATCTGCGACAGCGCCAGGAAGATGCCCTTGGTTTCGTCGGCGGAAAGCTGCATTACCTTGGCGGCATCGGCTACGCCTGAGAATACCTCACGCGCTTTTTGCCCTTCCAGGCTGCTGCCCCGCACCGAGGCGGCGAATTTGGCGAAACCCGCACCTGCTGCGCCCACGTCGATACCCAGCCGCTCGGCTTCGGCACGCACGAAGGCCATTTCACCTGCCGCGCCCGCTGCCGATCCGGTAGCGAACTGCAGCTGCGCCATGATCTTGTCCAGTCCGATGCCTGCGTCAAGGATGGATTTCGAGAGGCGGAAAGCGCCGTTGAGCGCGGCCCAGGCCACGTACAACTCAGCCATGATATGGCCGGCATGGGCCAGCGATGACGACATGGCCTGGCTGGACTGCCCAGCCTGCTGCATGGCGCTGCCGGATGCCTTGGCCTGCCCGGATACACTGCCCAGCTCGCGGCCGAGTTCGCGCAGCCGGGTATTCAGCGCAAGAGAGGCGCGTTCCTTGTCGGCAAAGCCCAGGTCAGAATCGCGCAATGTGGCGAATGATGCCCTGATCTTGTCAACTTCGGCCTTGATGGTGGCGCCGGAACGGATATTTAACGCGCCAAAAGCACTTGCCAAGTTTTTTGCGGCGACCTCTGCTTTCGTCAAAGCGGGTGGCAGCTCTCCCGCTTCGGCTTTAAGCGCCTTGACGCGGGCCGTGGCGGCATCGGTGGCACGGGCGATTTCATCCATGCCTACACCTGATTTTTTCAGGCCGACAAGCGCAGATTCAACCTGCGATATTTCCGCCTCGATGGCTTTTAGGGAGCGGATTCCAAACGTCTTGAATGCCGCGTCAATCCCGTCCCCGGCTTGCGCTGCTGCGCCTTCCATGCCGCCCATGGCCTGCTTGAACTGAGACGTTGCGCCAGACAAGGCGCTGACGAACTGTTCCGCTGCCAGTTTCAGCTTGACGCTTAATTCGAGTTCGCCCATGATTGTCCGATGCCCGCCCTGTTACAAATTTTATTCGTTGCCACCGCCATCGCTGGCGCTGTCTGGCTGGAAAGCCTGGGCCTTACTGGCCTGATGCTGCTGATCATCGGCCTGGGTGTAGCCAGGTTTCTGCTGTTCCCGTTTACCCGGTAGGTCGGGATTCATCCCGACAATGTCGGGCTTAAGCCCGACCTACAAGGCTATTCATCATCTTCTCCACCGCCTTTCCATCCCCTCTCGCACCTACCGTGATCACGTTCAGCAGCGCGGCGTAACGCTGGTTTTCCAGCCTGTCGATTGCACCGCTGAAGCCGTGGAACTGGCCTAGCGTGTAGTCCTGTATGGCCGCCAGCGTGTGCCCCGCAGCTATCAGTCGCTGGAAGGATTCGGCCCAGTCGGGGGGGCTTCCTTCACTGGCGCACCCGGTATCTGGCGCGCCAAAGATACGAAAAAATACGTGTTCACCCGCACCACGGCGCCGGCGGCGAGGATCACCTCGTCCGGCGTCCAGTCGTTCAGCTCCTCCACGCTCACGCCGGACAGATAGGCCACCATTTCGGTCAGCGCTTCGCCGTGCTCGGCATAGGCCTCGATCCAGGCCATCATGTCCATGGCTTTGAGCTTTTCCATATCCAGCGCACCGGATTTTATCGCCTGAAGAATGGGCAGCGCGGCCTTGATGGCGGGCTGAAGCTGGCGCATGGTGACGGGCTTGAGGGCGATGGTCTTGCCGGCCACTTCAATTTCAACCGGCTGCGGGATCATGGTTTCAAGTTCGGTTTGTGCGTTCATTTCTTTTCCTTTGTTGGAGGCCCGCCTCGGGCCGATTTATCGCGGCCAACTCCCATCCCCATCCTAACCTTCCCCTTGAAGGGGAAGGGACGATCGCTCTCTCTCCCTTTGGGAGAGAGTTGGAGAGAGGGTTGGCGCCGCTCCTACTAAAATGCGTCAAAAATCGCGTAGCCAATGGCCGACATACAGAGTGCCCAGAGCGCCCAGAATGCCAGGGCCCATTTATTCATAGTACGAATTTATCCCGGCCAGGAACGTGATCGCGCCCGAGGTCGTCACGTCTCCCAGGTTCTTGGCGCTGATGGCGAAAAATTCGTTTGGGTTGACCACGATGGGGGTGTCGAATTTCATCTCCAGCCCGGCGCTGCCGAGCGTTCCGACTGCTGCTGCTGCCGGGTAAACCTCGAAGCCGATGGGGATGCGGCGCGGGCCTTTAGTGGCAACTGCGTCAACTGCGGCAAGCGAAACGGTTGTATGGCCGAAACAGGCGGCGAACGCATATATTACCGGGGTTGCGTTGCCCGCCAGGACGGTGGTGACGCAACCCTGCAGTTTCAGCCCGGTGATGTAGAGCACGCGCGGCGTCTGGGTGACTCCTCCCGGCGGATTATAAAAACTAAATAGAATACCGTCCGTCCCGACCGCGAGTGTTGGCAGCGCCGTTGCTTGCCCGCCAAGCCCAATAAACTCGGCTAAGGCGGTAGCGTTGGCCATGAGCGCGCCCGCGCCCGCTGCCAGCGAGTTCGTGTATTTCGCGGTGCTGCCCATGGTGCCGCCGTCCTGTCCCTGCGCGCCGGTCTGGCCCATGGCGGCCATGACGTGGCTCCATGGCTTGACCACGCTGATGTCGGTCTGGTCCACGTGCACTTCGCCCACCCGCACCTGCATCGGCGTGCCCACAACGGTGCCGATGTTGCGGTATTGCATGGAGACCGGCAGGGCGCAATTCATGAAGGGTTGACCGTTGCCGGCGGGTACGTCGATCTCGCCCAGCAGTTGGCCGGCGGCCCAGAATGTCGCCTTGCGCTGGTTGACGACGATATTGAACTGGACGTTTGCATTGAGCGTGAAGGCGTTGGCGAGCATCAGCACGCCGGACTGGACTTCGACGCCGTTGTAGTTCAGCACGCCGATCAGTCCGGCGCTGGTGAGCCGGAAGTAAACGCCATCGGTGGGCGCGGCGCCGCCTGCGGCGAAGGGGAACAGGCCGGCGTCGAACACTTCCCCGGCCAGCGGGTATTGGGTTATCGCTCCGGTGAACTCGAAATGCAGCCCGGCGTTGCCCATCAAGTTAAACGGTCTATAGGTTGACCAGATGCAGCCGGTCGCGGTAGTCAGGGTATTGGAGCTGTTGAAGGTGATAAAGCCGCCGCCCAGAGCGAGCGTCATGGTGGCGGAGGCGGTGCGGTAGTTGGCCGTGTTCTGCGCGGCGACGTTGAACGAGTGGTTCATCAGCACGCTGTCCTGGCCGATGGATAGCCGCCCGTCGTCGGAGGTGAACGGGGTGCCGATTTGCGGCGTGCCCGTCACCATGCCGGAATCGTTCTCGGTGGCGAGGATCGCGTAACCAGCCTGAGTTTTGACGCGCGGCAGGGCGACTTTTGCGTTGTTGTTGGCGTCCACCCCGGCGCCTAGACCGGATACGGGGTCGCGTGTGATTACGTCCATTGCCATTATTTATCTCCTAGTTCCATGTCCAGCGCACCTTGAAGGTGCCCTGCATTTTCTGTTCGGCCCGGGCGTTGATGGTGAATCCCGTACCGGCTGTCGGCACGCTGCAGCTCAGGCCGATGAATCCGGCGGCATAGGCATGATCACCGGCGCTGTGGTCGGCGCTGGCATCGGCCATGAACGCAGCATTGGCCGCTGAGGTGGTTTGGATTGCCCCCTGCCCGATGACAGCGACCGAGGCCTCGTTCGAGCCGGGGAATGGGCCGAAGTCGAGCGTGGCCGTGCCGCTGTTGCCGCTCGCCACTGCCGCCAGGTCGTCCCATGTCACGCCGTTGTCGTAGTACACCTTGCCGTCGCTGGCCAGCGTCACCATGCGCCCTACCGTGCCTGCTTCTGGCAGGGCGGTGACGACGGCGAGGTCAAGGGGAGATAGAAGTTTCATTAATGACCAATTGCGTTAGCGCGATACTGGGAAACGCTAGGAGCGACCGCGAACGAGATTACAACATCAGTCGCCGTAACCCGGATGTCCGGATACACCACGTCGCCCGTTGCGGCCTCATACACCTGGATAATCGGGTTTTCTACCGACCAGCCATAGGCGGCCCGTGACAGGGTGAAAGTTGTTGCGGAGCCATCGCCGATAAACGCTCCGGAAAGTGAAAATATGGCGGCCGGATCAAGCGCCAGGCCAGCGGGGCCGGCTACCAGCCCTGACCACTGCAGCGGCAGTTGCGTTTCGTCGAGTTTCACCGAAAACGCGCTGCCAGTCAGTTGCAGGCCGTTCCCTGCCGTATAGGTGCTACCTGCCCCGAACTGTGCCCAGACTACCGCAGTGACGCCGACCGTGATGGCGCCGGTGGTGGAAACCTTCCACTGGCTGCCGCCGTAGGTCGTGCCCTCTTCAACGAAAGTGAACGCCGCCGTGGTGTAGTTGTTCGAGGTGTCGCAATCGGTGGCACGTGTCCATGCGCCAGCTGCAGCGACATAGATGCCGTTCTGGCTGGCGGTGGCCTGCGCTGTTACCAGCACGCGGTTGCCTGCCACCACGCTCACGCCGTCGATAGTCTGCGCACCGGACAGGGTGATGTCTGCCACGGACACGGCACGCACCGAGAGCTTGGCATCCAGCCCGGCGGCGCTGGCCTGAATCTTGGGGTCGACGATGGCGTCAACGGCGGTGGTGAAATCAGAAATGGTGCCGGCGGCCTGCGTGCCGGTATGGTTGGCGCGGGCCAGCGGGTCAGTGGCGAGCGCGGACAATGGAATGCCGGTCGCCTTGCGGGCATCCTTATTCACCCAGACGGCACCGTCCCACTGGCGTTCACATCCGATGGCGGTATCGTAGTAGATCTGCCCCACGCCAGGGTTAGCGGGCGCGGTAGCGAGATTCTGGATACGGGCGTTCTGCAGCTCGTTCTTGTTGAGGTCGATCGGGGTGAGGTGTTTCTGGGCCATGGTGGTTCTCCTTTTATCGTAGGTCGGGCTTCAGCCCGAAATGTCGGGTTAAAACCCGACCTACATATTCATCAGTTCAGATACGCGGTCCCGGCAAACGCGCCGGAAAAATTCAGTTGCAAATTGTTGCTGTCGATGTAGCTCACGTCGCCGATTACCACGCTGCCGGCGGAATCCACTACCGTGGCGGATGGGTGCTTGCCGAGGTTGTGGGCCACCAGCCAGGTGTCCGACGGGATGAGCTGGCTGTGCGCGTAGTGCTTGTCCGCACCGCCGCCCTGGTAAATGTTCTGCATCAGGCGCACGCCCGCTGATATGACGCGGGAGACGGTTTCCTTGATTACCAGCACCTGATTGCCGCGCTTGACCACCAGGACGCTGTTTTTCTTGACCACCACCACGCCGGTCATGACAGCACCAGCTTGCCGGCCATCAGCGTCCAGTCGCCGCTGGGGTAGGTCAGGATCAGTCGGTAGCGGTATTGCCCCGCCGCCAGCGCGCTGAAATTCGCGTGGGCGGTCTGGATGGAAATCAGGCCGTCCGCGGCGAGCGGCAGGACGCCGCCGTTGGCGGTGGACAGCAGCACCGTCGCGCCGCCGATGCGGTCGTCGATTTCCAGCCTGGCAGTCACGCCGCTCAGGTCGATCGGCGGGCCGGACTCGGTTTCCTGCCATACCAGCTCGTAGGGCACGGTGTCGGCCTGGGCGAGATGGACGTCATAAATGGCGGCTGGCATATTTACCCTTATCGTTTGTAGGAGGCCCGCCCCCGGGCCGATAAAATCGCGGCGAAATCCCATCCCCATCCCAACCTTCCCCTTGAAGGGGAAGGAGCGATCGCCCTCTCTCCCTTTGGGAGAGAGTTGGAGAGAGGGTCGGCTCCGCTCCTACTAGGCCGCCAATCCATCGATGCGCATGAACGGGCCGTAGTCGCCATCAGCGGCCAGCTCGCCCACGTAGAGCATTTCCCCTTCCAGGGAGAGCACCGCCTCGTCGTCGCCCAGCCAGTTGAAATCCTTGGTCGGGCTGAACTTGATTTTAGGGATGGTGACGCGCGCCTTGCTGCCGTCGGCGGTGTTCAGCACGTCCATGATCAGGCCCTTGACCACGCTGGTGGCGTTGAATGCGGCGATGTTGCCGTATGCCGCATAGGCATAATCCGCCTTGAGCGGCAGGGTCAGGCCGGTCACGGAGATGATGTTGATGCGGCCATGGTCAGCGCTGTCCACCGTGTAGTTGGTGCCTTCCACCAGGGTGGCCGGGGTGGCGTTGCTGTCTTTGATGACAACGCTGGTTATTTTGGGGTGCTTGGTGTGCACTACGTCGCCCGCCGCAACGCTTGGGAATGCTTCAGCCGTCACGGTGCTGGCCGGGGTCAGGGCGCTGGTGCCGTACATCGACATGGCCAGCATGGCGCGGTCGAAATCGTGCATCTCCAGGGTGACGCTGGCCTCTTTTCCCTTCTCCAGGATGGCCTGGGTGAGGCGCTGGCCGGAGCAGCTTTCCTTGACTTTCTGGGTATCCTGGCTGAACGAGGTTTTAAGGGTACGGTTGCCGCAGCCGATCTTTTTCATGTTGACCAGGTAGCCTTGCGCGGTGTTGCCGTTGACTGCGTCGAAATCGCCCAGGAAGATCGGGCCTTGTCCGGAAAAAATCATTTTGAATCTCCTTTAATTAGCTGTCAGCTATCAGCGATCAGCTTTCAGTGGGTTGTGCGGCTTCGCCGCGTTTTTTGCTGACAGCTGACGGCTGATGGCTGTTAGCCGCCTTTATTGCGATCAGCCATTCGGCGGCATCCGTGGGCAGATCGAGCACGCTGCCTGCCGGATAATTGCGGCCGGCGTGCTCGTGGGGCAGGATCAGTTCGATTTTCATCATTCGCTCCTGGGTAAATTAGCCGATGCACGGCATAGGTATTTTTTTCAGCCTGGCTTCCCAGGCGAGCGGAAAATAGGCATAGCCGGCGTTAAAGTACGGGCGCGGCGGGTTAGAGGGGAGCAGCGGTTTAACGCCCACCGGCTGCCAGCCGAGCAAGGCGGAGAACACGGCATCCAGAATCGGGCCGGCATCCTGGCGGGCATCTTCCCCGCTCCTGGTGCTGCGTAAATTGCGCACCGCAACGACAGTGATCCAGCGCTCGATGATCTCCACCAAGCCTTTTTCCACCCGCATGACGGGGCCGTCGTAAACCACATGCACGGCGGGTACCGGCTGGGAGTTTTCCTTCACCCCGACCATTTCCGCCGAGGTGACAACCTTGAGCCCTGGCACGATCACCTCCTGGCGGATGCGTTCCACCAGGAGCGGCTCGATGGCCAGCATGCCGATCATGCGCGCTCGCTCCGGCTGAATACCTTCGTGCTTTCGCTGAACTGCGGCAGACTGGTGGTGGCGACGGGGGTCATGCCGAGACTGAGCTTGCCATGGCCGACTTGCTCCAGGAAGCGGATGGCGTCGCGCTGGCGGATGCGCACCGTGTTGCTATCGTCCAGGTTGGCATCCGGGAAGAGGTTGTAGCGGGCGAGGTCGCACGCATAACCCACCAGGATGGCCGGCGCTGGCGAGAGCGGCACGGGGTAGCGGCCCGACAGGTAGCCATCGACCAGCGCGCTGGCGTCGGCAATGGCCTGAGCGATCACGGTTTCATCGATCACGCCATTGCCCAGGCGATCGGTGAGCTGGACCATCTGCTCTTCTCCGAAGCGGGCAATCATGTCGGCGAGGGTGGCGTACATGGATTATTCGGCTTCCGCAGCCACGCTGACGGTCAGCATGGGTTCGGCCTGGAGGATCTCGGCCTCTTCCGGGGAGACCGTGATCTCGACGGGCGCTTTGCCGAAGCCGATGCCACAGCGGCGGAAGTTGTCGCGTTTTGCCGTGACGGTCACAGTTACCATCGCTGGTAAATCCGCTCCTACAGGTTCTGATGCTGGTTTCTTGGTAGCCATGTTGACATCCTCAATGAGTGTTTATTGCAGCTGGTTCACGGATGACGGCCAGCGAACCGGCCGCCATGGATCAAACAGCTATCAGCCCAGTCCGGTGCTGCCCCAGGCGGTTTGCCAGAAGCCGTATCCGCCGGCGGCGCGGGCTTCGGCGCCGTACTTGAATTTCTTGCGGTTAAACACGTCATCGGCTTGCGGGTCGGTCTGCTCGACGAATACCGGGGCCTTGCGTTCCTGGTAGATGAAGGGCTTGACGGCCTTGCTGGTGTCGAGCAGAAACCATGCGGTGTCCGAGGTCAGGCGCGCATCCACCACTACCTTGGCGGTGCCCTTGAAGGGGTTGGCCTTGCCGTCGTCGAGGCGGTCGCTATTGACCAGGGTCAGGGCGACATGCTCCAGGGCGGGCGGCACCAGCAGCACTTCGATGGTGATATTGAGCGGGCGGCCTTCGGCGTCCTTGAACTTGCGCATGGCGGTGCGTGCTGCGCCGTAGCTGGAAAGGGCCAGCGCCTGGGTGGCGCAGCTCAAAACCGCCGTGCCCTTGTTGCTGACGCTGGCGCCGGCCACATCATGGTCGGTATCGAAGAAATACTGGCCATCGAAACAGGGGCTGGTAAATCCGTTGTTGACCAGGTCGAACACGATCTCGTCGGGCAGCTGCTTGGCAGAGTAGCCGGCCATGTGCGCTTGCGGGGCGTAGATGCCGAGCTGGTCATCCTCGATGTGGTTACGGTCCACTTCGACGGTCGCTTCCCAGTCATCGTTGACGATGCTGTACTTGAAGGCTTCCAGGCTCTTGATGTGCTTGTCGCCTACCCACTTGCGCATTTTCGGGAAAGTGGACAGCCAGGCGTAATCGTTCTGACCGGTGGTAGACGGGATGCGCATGGCGATGTTCTGCCAGCTGGTCGGGGTATTGTCCAGGGCGTTGTTGAATTCTGTCTTCAGGGCAATGAAGACGTTGGTGAGGTTGCTTTTGTTGACTAGCATTTGAATCTCCTTGGTTTGGTAGGAGGCCCGCCCTCGGGCCGATCATCGCGGCGGGGGCGCCGCTCCTACAATTTTGGTTACAACCCCATGCGCACCCAGACGCCGACGGTATCCACGCCGACGATCTTGCCGGCGGCGCTGCGGGTGCCGGTTGCGTCGGTCTTGGCCACGGTCTGGTCGTCCACCAGGTAGCAGGTGTCGCCGATCTCGGCGGCGGTGATGGCGTCCGCTGCGGCGCTGTTGGCGTAGTGGTACACGCCGGGCGCGACACGGGCGCTGATGTCGCCTGCGCTACCTGCGGCATTGTTGGCGCTGTCCTCGAAGCGGCCCACGCACACCAGGCCAGTGGCAGTGACGGCGGGCTTGACGTTGCCGGAAGCGTCCAGCACGGCGATTGCACCTGCATGGCAGTTCACGGCAGCGGCGACGGGGAAGGTGAAATCCTCACCCACGCGGCGCGGGGTGTTGCGGTCTTTGGTCAGAGCAGACATATCGGTCTCCTTGGTTAAGCTATTAGCTGTCAGCCGGTCAGCTGTCAGCTTTCAGTGGTTTTGTGCAGCTGCGCCGCGTGGTTTTAGCTGACCGCTAACTGCTGATGGCTATTCGCTGTTTTTGCGAAAGCCTTGGGGTCGATCCCCATGGCGCTGCACATGGCGATCTGCGCGGTATCGAGCGTGGAGCCTGCTTCGCCTTCCGGCTTTTTGCCGCCGGTCTGCGTGCCGCTCAGGGCGGCCACCGGATGCGCGACTTCGAGGTAAGCCTTGAGCGCGGCCACCGGTTGGGCGCGCCAGTAGGCGTCCTGGGCGGCGAGAATGCGGCCATCGGACAAGGCGACTTCCATCAGCGTGTCGCGCTCAGACTGTTCGAACTTGGCAGTCAGGGAAGCCAGGGCGTTTTGCGTCTGGCTGTGCGTATTCATGGGCACGTACTTGGCCGGGTCGGGGGCCTGGGCTGCCTGGGCGGTGAGCGTGGCGATGCGCGTTTCAGCGCCATCAGCCTGAGCCTTGAGCGCGGCAACGGCCTCGACGGCCTTGTCTTCGGTGGTGTTCTCGGCCAGGCCGAGTGCGGCGAGTAGCAATTTCATGGGTTGCTCCTTTGGGGTGAAAAAATGCGCGGAAAGCGCGGCGAGATCGGCAAGGCCATCCAGCCCCGCGAAATTTGTCAGGCCGGCGTGCAGCAGATCGAGCACGTTGCCATTCTTGTCATAGGTAAAAACGGGGGAGATGTAGCGGTATTCCCTGGCGGCGATCATGCTTGCCGCCTTGTCGGTCCAGTCGGGGGTCATGTAGAGCCCGTCGTCACGCCATTCCAGCGCAGCCATCCATCCGGCTGCCGGGGCGGGCTGGCCGTTCTGCTGTTGCTTGAGGGTCTGGTGCTCGTAATCGACCACCTTGCGGTCGGAGCGGGCATTGGCACGGGCGATGAGCTGAGCTGCGCCGGCGGCATCGAGTTGCCAGGCTGGCACGTCGCTTGGCCGCCCGCTGCCGTCGGCAGAGCGGAACGTGCCGGACGGAAACAGGCGCACCGCCTTGTGAGCGGGGTCGATCTGGAAGGTGAGGGCTGCGAGTCGTTGAGTCATGCCGCCATTGTGGCGACGGGGGGTTGGGCGGGTAAGGGTGAAGGGGTTCAGCGGGGATTGATACTAAACCCGCCCGATGGACTGAACCCTCTCGATTATAGACGGCTTGCGCAGACGGAAATATAGCGTGCCATTCATCAAGGCATTTCGTTCCAGGAATGCTTTCGCATCCCGCCATGCATCTTCTCTGGTTGGCCCGATGGCCGGAAATTCGCCACTATAGTTTCCGCTCTCGCTGGCATATTCACACACCCACCATCCGGGCATGAAGAGTGGGCCGAGGATAGGGTGCTCGCGAATGATTTCAGAAAAACATTTCATTTTTCTAAAATACCACAACTTATCCGCGCTCGGGAACAGGCCTAGAACGCCCCGACAAGCCATCTGTAACGCGTTACAAGGCTGGCGAAGCTGAGAATATTGGGCGATGTGTCACAAGGACTGAGAGAATCTGCTGCGGCGGCTTGTTTTTGGTTTACGCCGATTGCCCGCGACCGAACTGAAGCGTTTCAGTTGGAACGCAAGGCGCCGCCGGCTCTGTGACAATAAGTCTGCTGATAACAATCGACGGATGAAACACATAATGAAAACCACCAATTGGAACGACATTCTTACCTCCAGCCACACCCAGGCTTTCAATGCCGCAGCAAGGTTCCCGGCGCATTGGGTTGAGGCATGCCGCCGCCTGATCGGTCTTGCACTGGAAACGGGAGCGCCATTTCGTGATATTGAAAGAGCAATAAGAAACCAAGTCGCGCCCGCGCAGGAAGATTAAGCGGAACGGACAGGAACGGCGTTTGCAATTGCAGTCCGGCCAGCATCAGGGTCTGGTAATGCCGCTCCATGAATACGCGCCACGCGCCGGAAGAAACCGTTGACCAATCGTATCCGCCCGGGTCGAAAGCAAATCCGGATATGGCGGCATCCGCCTCCCGTTCATATTGTGCGTCATAGGAAAGCGACTGGATCGCCTCCTGGTTGGGGCGGAACAACTCGTTGAGGGGCCACAGAACCTCGCTCACCTGGTCACCGTTCAGCTTGAGCGGTTGGGCCCGCTCCAGCGGGTGACCGAGATGCTGCTCCGTATAGCGTTTAATCAGGTCTAAATTTTTCATTGGCACCCCTCAGTTATCCGGCTTTCTTGTTAGCCTTCTGCTCTCTCCGCTTCGCTACCGCCCTCTTTTCCTCCACACCCCGTTTTCCGTTTCTGACGATGGAATTAAAGACACTTTTCTTTGAGGTGCTCTTGCCGAAGAAAACGTTTGGGTCATCCATGAAACTCTCTTTTCTGGCTCGTCGTGAGAGGTCTTGCAATAGCCAATCAAATTCAGCCATTGATTCCTCAAAACGTCCTGCGCGCGAGAGATACAATCCAAACTTGCACCAAGTTTCAATAGGGTAGTGTACCGGCGAGTCAATCATGCTCTGTTTGGCCGCCACCAAAGCGGCCACGGCAGCATCCCAATCGCCCAAATCACCTAGCCTTGTCGCCTCTCTGAGCAGGGCGGACGTTGCGTCATCTCTGTCAAACATCACGCCGCCCTCCCTTAGCGAGGGGCTTTAGCTTTGCCCATAGCTCGCGCTGTTGTTCATACAGCTTGGCGTATCGTTCGGTTTCGCGGGGCAGCTTTTGGCGTTGGCAAGCCAGACGCATCTTGTCGTATATCCGCATACGAGTCGACGCGACAACGGAACGGCGGACAGATGGCAGCGCGTGCGCAAACTCACGATCAATGCGCGGCTTGGTCTGTTGTATCAGAAGATTGAATTCTGCCATCGCTTCATCAAACCTTCCGGCCTGCTGGAGAAACAGAGGCAGGCGCATGCAACTCGGAAAATCACCGCTCGCCAGCACCCTATCTTTGATTTGGCGCAGGCAGTCAATGGCGCGGCCCCAGTCCTTCGCTTTCTTCGCTTCTGTTGCCTCGCGGCTGAGGCGCATAAACTCTTCATCGGGCGGATTTACCTGCACCGTGACGGTAAAGAGATCGCTGAAAATGCTCATATGGGAAACTTCACACCATAAGCCTCGCGCAGCAGAACCAGCATTTTCAACCCGGCATCCCTTGCCTCCGGCGTCGGTAGGGCGCGGCAATTGCGCAGATAGGCCAGCTCAGTAGGTGTGGTGGCGGTGTTCTCGCCACGCATTCCGGTAATGATATAGAGCACGTCCACGCCACCTTGCGCGATGGCGGCAAGATAGGCGGCGTCCGGCGCCCGATCATCTTTCTCATATTTAAGCTGTGCCTGCTTCTGCACCCCACCCAACGACCCGAACACGGTCTGGTTCATGCCGAACCGTTCGCGCTCTTCGCGCAATCTTTCTCCAATGGTATTCATAACAACTCCAAATAACACTTGACAGGTACGCATATGCGTACCTACAATTCAATCCATAGATCGACATTAATCAAAACAACGCCACAGAAGAGGACGCCATCATGAGCTTCGATGCACAACAACTTAACCAGGCACGCAACCGTCTGCGGGCAGAAGGCATCGCCCTCAGCACCCTGTGCCGGGAAAACAACGTCAACTACCAGGCCGCCCGTGACCTGCTTTGCGGGAAGCTGGCCGGCCATCGCGGCGAGGCGCACCGCGCCGCCATCCTTCTGGGCCTTAAACCCGACCCAAAAACCCTTAAAGCCGCCTAGGAGCCGCCATGCACATCAACGGATTCAACCCAGCCGCGCCTTTGATCGGCGGTTCTTGCGAGCCTCATTCAGCTCCTGCGCCATCTCCTGTATCAGGACGCCGGACATTTCCAGCCCTGGGTGCATCGCGCGGTCCTTCCCATATCGAGTCAGGCGAGAGGAGAAGGAAGGCCCGTCTATCGCGCCCCGTAACTCAAGCTCTGAAATCACGATAAGGAGCGTTCTTGCTATGCCGTCCAACCTACTGGAAAGCACATCGAAATCAGTTTTTTTCATGACTGCTACCCCACTCAATTGCATGCCTGCATTTTTACACAGTGCAAACGTGTTGCGCATGTTCCAAACGGCTTTTTGTTTGGATACGGTCGCTATAAAGGATTTCCAACATGCGGCGTAATTGGAAATCGGTCCAGCCTACCGGCCTGCTGCACGCGCTCAGGCTGTGCAAAGACCATGCGCGGGAATGCAAGAGCCTTTCGGTGGAGCGCATTGCCGAGCTGATGGCGGTGAGCGTGGACCTGCTCTACAAGTGGCTGGGCAACGGGCGCATGCCGCTCAACCTGCTGCCGGCCTACGAGCATATCTGCGGGATCAATTTCGCCTCGCGCTGGCTGTCGATGTCGGCCAACCAGCTGGTGATTCCGATCCCCAACGGCAAGGCGGTGACGGCCAACGACGTGAGCCAGCTGCAGGCGCTGTTGAATACCGCCGTGGGGCACATCCTGGAATTCGCGGCGGGCAAGGTGGAGGCGGACGCGGCGCTGGCGGCGATTCATGCCGGCATGGCGGGGCTGGCCTGGCACCACGAGGCGGTGAAGAAACATGCCGAACCTGAATTTGACTTTGGAGGGGAAGAGGAATGAACAAGATCGACTTATGGCGCCTGCGGGAGCTAATCAAACACGGGATTTGGCGCGACACGTTCGTGGCAAGTTCCGTTTATGGCGGCTGGTTTTTATCCAGGAGCAAGGTGCATGGCTAAGGATACCGCCACGTCCGCCGAGAAGGTGCTGCGCTGCATGGTCGCGCTCAAGGGGCATACCTTGAGTGGCCTGTCCAACCAGGAGCTCAGCCGCATGACGGGTTTCGACCCTTCCAGCGTGACGCGCTATATGCAGACGCTGATTGAAGTCGGCCTCGTGACCAAGCTGGATAACGGTCGCTTCGCGCACTCGGTCACCCTGCTGCAGATCGCCTTCGCTCATGCGGAGCACGTGGAGCGCACGCAAAACCGGATCAGTGAAATCAATCAACGCATCGCCGCTGGCGCGGCTTAATCCAAATCTGCCAATTTGGCAGATTTGGTAAAAAGGGAGAAAAATATGGCACGAGCAAAGAACCCGATCACCGAAGCGGTAGCAGATTACCCGATCAACGAGGGTGTGATCATTCAGCAGCAGAACCAGATGGCCGCGCACCTGGACGCGATCAACGACAACGCCCAGGCGCTGGCAGTGCAAATGGGCTACGAAGGCATGTTAACCGTCGGCGCGCTGGAGGACGAGATCAGGTTCTACCAGCGCCGCACGGCTGAGGTCTGCCTGGAGCTAGGGAAACGCCTGCTGATACTTAAAGAGCTCACACCATTCGGCGAATTCGAGAAGCGCGTGGAATTGCTTGGCTTCCATGTACGCGCTGCACGGCGCTTCATGCAGGCGGCTTTCAAGTTTTCCAAATCGGACAATTTGTCCGTTTTGGCAAAAAATGCCGGCACGCAATCCAAGCTGCTGGAACTGGTGATGCTCGACGATGACGAGCTGACCGAAATCGCAGACGGGGGTTCGCTCAACGGGGTGACGCTGGATTCCGTGGGATGCATGACACCCAAGGAATTACGCGAAGCCCTGCGCAAAGAGCGCGAGGGCTGGAAAGAATCCGCAGACATCGCCGAGCGCCAGCTTCGCGCCAAAGACGACAAGATCAACCAGCTTGACGCCGAGCTGTCGCGCTCCATGCCGACCCCTGAATTCCTCCACGAAGAGGCGCTTGGCCTGCTTTCCGCCCAGGCTATCAAGTGCGCGGCTTCCGTGCAAACCAGCTTGCGTTCCGAGCTTGGCCGTCTGTTTGGCGTTGCCGGTGAGGCTGCGCCCAGCGAGCAGGCGCGGCAGGCTGCCGCTGCCGCACTGGGCCAGGTGCTGGCTGCCGTGCGCGATGTCGCTGCCGATTTCGGCGTACTGGCGGATGCGTCCGCCGTCATCGACGGGGAGGCGCAGGAAAACGCGGACATCTGGCGCACCGTTGGGGAACAATATGACCAAGCCACGGGCGGCTGATTCCGTGCCGACGCCGCAGCAAACGGCCATTGCAGCGCGCTTTGCCGCGCGCCTGGAGGCTTGCGCGCACAGCCAGAAGGCGGCGCTGGTGGCCGAGGCTTGCGCGGAGCTGGGCGGGATTTCGCCGGCGACCTTCTACCGCTGGGCGGTGCCGCACACGGTGTCGGACCGCAAGCGCCGCTCGGACTCGGGCGTCCTGGCGTTGACGCGGCAGGAGGCGGAAATAGTCTCCGCCGCATTGATGGAGGGTTTCCGGCAGAACAACCGCAAGGTGATCGCGGTGAAGCGGATGGTAGAGGACTTGCGTGCCAACGGCAAGATCATGGCCGGGCGTGTGGATACCGAGACCGGCGAAATATCCGAGCTGTCCGATTCGTCCATCCATCGGGCGCTGCGCGCTTATAACCTGCACCCCGAGCAGCTGCGCCGACCGACGCCGCACGTGCCGCTTTCCAGCCCTTACCCGAACCATACCTGGCAGGTGGATGCTTCGGTATGCCTGGTGTTTTACCTGCCGGGCGGCGGCACGTCCATCGTCGAGCTGGATCAAGCGATCCATTACAAGAACAAGCCGGAGAACGAGAAGGCTATCGAGCTGTTCCGCGTGATCCGTTATGTGGTGGCTGACCATTGCTCGGGCGTGGTGCGCTGGCGCTATTACCCGCACGCCGAGACGGGCGAGCATACGGTGCGCTTTATGGCCTGGGCGATGGCGCCGAAGAACAATACTGCTGACCCGTTCCATGGGCGGCCTGAATTTTTGATGGTCGACCCCGGCGCGACTTCTGCCGGGCTGGTGAAGCGCTTTTGTCGCCGCCTGGAGATCACGCTGATCGTGAACAAGCGGCGCAACCCCCGTGCCAAGGGCTCGGTGGAGAAGGGTAACCACCTGGTGGAGCTGGTGTTTGAAGGTCCGTTGAAGTTCCAGCGCCATACGGTGCGCGATTTCGACGACCTGAACAAGCTGGCGGAGATGTACCAGCTGCACTGGAACGCGACGGCGAAGCACACGCGCCACGGCATGAGCCGCTTCGGCAAGTGGGTGACGATCCCGGCAGACAAGCTGTTTGTGACGCCGGATGCGGCTGTGCTGCTGTCGCTGGGCACAGAGGAGCCGATCCGGCGCACGGTGAGCGGCGATCTGTCGGTTTCGTTCAAGGGCCGCACCTGGTTCGTGGGCGAGGTGCCGGGCGTCCAGGTCAAGGGCCATGTGTTCGTGCACTGGCATCCGTTCCTGGCCGAAACGGCCATGGCGGTGGTGGAAGACGCTGAGGGCGAGCATCACCATGCCCTGCCGGAGATCACCTACGACGCCAACGGATTCCCTTCCAACGCGCGGGAGATCGGCAAGGAATTCCACGCGCAGAAGGATACGGAGCTGGAGACGAACCGCAAGCGCATTGCGCAGATCGCGTCAGGCACCAGCGGCGTGGAGGCAGATGAAAAGGCGCGGGCGATCAAGGGTTATGTCCCATTCGGCGGGGAAATCGATACTTTCAAAACCGCCAAGGAAACACCCGCCCCGGCCTGGTTGCCCAAGCGCGGTACCGCGCTGGATGTGACGCCGGTCATCGTGCATGAAATCCCCTACAGCTTCGCCGAGGCGGCGATGCAGGTGCGCGCCGCACTGGGTGAATCATACGGCCCGGACCACGTGGCTTGGTTGCGGCGGAAGTTCGGCGACGCCCCGGTCCCGCGTGCCGACCTGGCCAGCATGATAGCGGTGTGGATCGACAACGAAGCAATAGCGAAGGAGGCGGAATGCTGAGACTGGGGAAGATATTGGAAGCACACGCGATAACGCTCAAGGATTTGGCGACTTTCGTAGGCGTTTCGCGTTCGGCGATTTCGCTGCTGGTCAATCACGGCCAATGGCCCCGGCTGACTGCGCGTGAAGAAATAGAGCAACAGGTAAAGGCGTTTTTGACGGCACGCGGGGTTTGTGACCTGGCGGGCTGTTTTGAGGAGGATCAGGCGGCCTGCACGCCGCCTGTCCAGAGTGCGGCGGAAGGCCGCGTTGAGAGGAGCATCGATATGTTACTGCGCAAGGAGTCCGTTAGTCCAGCGGCACGAAAACATTTTGGACTGTTCAAGGATCCATTTTCCAATGACATCGGGGGGCGGGAGGATGTGTTCATGGGGAGGGATCACCGCTACGTGCTCGAAAGCATGTGGGACATCGCCAGGGGCGGCGGGTTCGGCGCGGTGGTGGGCGAATCCGGCGCCGGGAAGTCCACGCTGCGCAAGGCGCTGGAGGACAGGATTGAGCACGAGGGCCTGCAGATCGTGACGATTCAACCCTATGTGCTGCGCATGGAGGATAACGATGTGAAGGGCAAGACGCTCAAGTCGGCCAATATCGAGGAGGCGATCATTGAAGCGCTGGCGCCGACCGAGAGCCCTAGACGGACGATGGAGGCGCGTAGCCGGCAGGTTCACCGCTTGCTGAAGGAAAGCGGCAAGTCGGGCAAGAGTCATGTGCTGATTATCGAAGAGGCGCATTCCTTGCCCACGCCAACGCTCAAGCACTTGAAACGGTTCTGGGAGCTGACCGAGGGTTACAAGCACCTGCTCGGCGTGCTGCTGATCGGCCAGACAGAACTCGGGCAGAAGCTGGACGAACGCAACCCGGCGGTGCGCGAGGTGACGCAGCGCTGCGAGATCATCACGCTCTCCCCCCTCGACGAGCAGCTTGCCGAGTATCTGGAATTCAAGTTCAAGCGCGTGGGTAAAACGGTCGGCGACATCTTTGAACCCGGCGCCGTGGAAGCGCTGCGCGCCAGCCTGACGGAAACCGTCGCTGGAAAATCGACGATGGACAGTAAAACCTTCTCAATGGCCTACCCGCTGGCGGTGCATAACCTGATCGCGGCGTGCATGAACCGGGCGGCGGAGCTGTGTTTCCCCAAGGTGGACGCCGGGGTTGTGACGCTGGTGAGGGGGAAATGATGAGCATCAGCACACAACTCGCCCAGATCAAGCGCAACCCCTTCCTGCGCGACCAGAACAGCCGCATTTTCAGCGGCCTGATCGCCGCCAGCCGCTGCGCCGAATGGCTGGAAAACGAAGGTTATTGCATTGAAAAAATCGACGTGGGCGAATGCGCCATGCCCATCATCAAGATCATGGCCAGCGCCAAGTGCATGGAACTCAAGCGCCGCTGGGCCGCCTACAGCATCGGCTGGGATAGCCGGTCCTGCGCCCGCGCCGACAACTGGGTCGCCGAGATTTTCGGCTGCCGCATCAAATGGCAGGAAAGGGGGCACTGATGAAACACCAGCCCACACCCACCCTGGACAAGCTCAAGCCGTTCGTGGCCGCGCTGCACGAGCCGTTCACCCTCAAGGACATCATGATCGCCAGCGGCATGGAAGAAAATCCCGCCCGCAGCGCCCTCATGAGCATGAAAAACCGCGAATGGGTCATCAACACCGGCAAGCGCATCGGCAATCATGGCGGGCAGGCGCTATGGACACGGACGCGCATGTTCGGCGTCTCCAGCGTGGCCTATCGGGAACATGAGCAGCGTTCTGCGCTGGCGCTGCTTGGCCAATGCCTATCCGGCTGGCGGAGGGCGAATCATGTCTGAAACGAAACTCGCCCTGGAAGCCCGTATCCACGAACTGGAAATGGAGGTTGAATCCTACCGCTACGCCGCCAATAAACTGGCGTGCGAACTGGTATCCATCATCGTCCCATACCGTGAACGCGACCCCGTCAGAACCGCTGCGGCCATGGAAATAGTAACCATGCGTCACCCAGACCCACGATTCGGCAAGGAGGTGCACTGATGAAACTATCCTGCCCCGCCTGTGGCGCCGTCACCAGCCTGGACGCACTGATCGGCAACGAAGCCGCGCGCAGCCTGCTGGTCCAGGCGCTGGAGCAAACCCAGACCGGACGCCGCCTGGTCCGCTACGTCGCCCTGTTCCGCCCGGCGCAGCGCCAGCTCTCCTGGGATCGCGTCGCCAGCCTGCTCGGCGAGTTGCTAGACCTGATCAAGGCCGGCAAGGTAGAGCGCCACGGCCGACTGTGGGCCGCGCCAGAAGCGGCGTGGATCACCGCCCTGGACGAGATCCTCGCCCGGCGCGACGAAGGCAAGCTCACCCTGCCATTGAAGAGCCACGGCTACCTGCTGGAAATCATCACCGGCCAGGCCAACAAGGTCGAGGCCCGCGCGGAGCAGCACTCCGAAGACACCCGCGCCGGGAGAACCCAGGTAGGAGCGGCGCCCCCGCCGCGATTGAATCGGCCCGATGGCGGGCCTCCTACACCCGCCCCGCGCATGGCGCCGGAGCTGGCGCGCGAAAAACTCAACCAGGTCAAACAACAAATCACCAAAGGAGCATGAACATGGCAAAAACAGCAACCCGCCTCAAGCAACCCGCCCCCCTTCATCCCGTCCCGCAGAGCCGCGACGAAGTGAACGAAGCCATCCGCGTCATCGGCGTCAGTCAGCGCGAGCGCGCCCGCATCGCCGCCGAAATGAACGATTACCTGGCCAAGATCAAGGAAGAGTATGAAACCCGCGCCCAGCCGCACAAGGAGCAGATCGAGCGCCTTTCCGCCGGCGTCCACACCTGGTGCGAAGCCAACCGCGACAGCCTCACCCAGAACGGCAAGGTCAAGTATGCAAACCTGCCAGCGGGCGAAGTCAAATGGCGCACCCGTCCCCCGCGCGTCACCATACGATCAGCAGAGACGGTGCTCGACACCCTCAAGCGCCTGGGACTGGCACGCTTCATCCGGGCCAAGGAAGAAGTCAACAAGGAAGCCATGCTGGCCGAACCCGAAGCCGTTTCCGGCATCGCCGGGGTGAAGATCGAGCAGGGCGAGGATTTCGTCATCGTGCCGTTTGAGACGGCGCTGGAGGAGGTGGCATGATGGACAAGGATTTTCCAAGAGTTGAATTCAAGGTCAACACGTCCGGATCATGGGCGAACCTCGCGGTGATCCACGCTGGGCTATACGATGAGGTCAAGGCTGCCTGCGTGATCATCGCCAAGGCCTCCTTTCAAAAAATCAAATTCAAGGCGTTGAATGCGGATGGCGGGGTGATCGAGGTATATGACACTACCCCGCAGGACGGCATCAGCAAATGGCACGAACCGCGCCTGCCGCATGGGTCGTTTTAACCATGACCGCCCTGATCCTCTTCATCAGCACCTTCGTTGCCGTGTTTGCCCTGGGATTCCAGAGCCTCAACGTCAACCAGGGGCACTACCGCGCCGCCGCGCTGACATCGTTTGCCATCGGCGGCGGCAACCTGATGATCCTGAAAATGGTGCCGGACGGTGACATCGCCGCCATGGCCGCGTACCTGATCGCAGGCCCGCTCGCCATCGTCGCCAGCATGTGGGTGCATCGCCGCACCCTGGGCAAAAAGTTTTTTAAACCGCAACACCAACCCCAAAGGAGCAACACATGAACCAAGCAGAACTCATCCTCAAGGTCGCCAGCATCAGCGGCGAGAGCAAGAAAGCCGTCGAGGCCGTGCTGAAAACCGCCGCCGATGTCATCACCGCCGCGCTGCAGGAAGGCGGAGAAGCCGTCCTGCCCGGCCTGGGCAAGCTGACCGTCAAGGACAAACCTGCCCGCAAGGGGCGCAATCCCAAGACCGGCGAGGAAATCGACATCCCCGCCCGCCGCGCCCCGCATTTTGGTGCGGCCAAGGCGCTCAAGGACGCAGTTAACCAGTAAAGCCTATCCTCATGTCCCCGGCTTCGTGCCGGAGACATCGGGAAAAGTTTTAACCAGGAGGACGAATTGAAAACAATCGGACGAATCACCGTGGCGCTGTTGGTACTCGGCATTGCCGCGTACTTCATTGCTCGCTGGTGGTGGCACAGCAACTTGCCATTTTGAGGAGGTTTACCGGAGATAACCATGAGCGACCACGAAAAGATCATCGCCAAGATCAAGAAATGCCTGGCCATATCCGCCAGCAGCAACGAGCACGAAGCCGAGGCCGCGTTGCGCCAGGCCCGCAAGCTGATGGAGGCGCACGGCATCGACGACCAGGACATCCAGGCCGCCGAGGCGGAGGAGCGCCGGGCGAAATCCGGAGCCAAATCCCAGCCCGCCAATTGGGAAACGATGCTAGCCGTGAAGATCGGCGATGCCTTCGGCTGTCGGGTGATCTTTTTTTGCGGCGGGTGGAACCGGCCGGGCGAGTGGTGCTTCGTTGGATGCGGCATGGAGCCTGAGGTTTCCCAGTACGCTTTCGCGGTGTTGCACCGTCAGGGAAAACGGGCGCGGGAAGAGCACATCAAGGCCAAGCTCAAGCGTTGCAAAGTCGCCACCAAGACCCGCCGCGCCGATCTGTTCAGCGAAGGCTGGGTGCGATCTGTTGTCGGCAAGATCGTGGCCTTTGCCGGTAACGAACAGAAGGCAACCGCCATCGATGCCTACATGACCAAGCACCACCCGAGCCTGGGCGAGTTGAAATCCAGAGACCGTAATGACGGCCGCAAGCTGCGCGATCATGAATACGACGATTACGCCGCTGGCAGCAAATCCGGACGCGATGCCCAACTTAACCGTGGCATCGACGGAACCGAATCACGCCTTGCCTTGGAGTAAACATGAAATCAGCCAAACTCAACAGCAGCCAGCGTCTGCAGCGCGTGTTGAACGTGCTTTCCGATGGCCAGGAGCATTCCACCCTGGACATCATCGGCCAGGCACGCGTGTGCGCTGTCAGCGCCATCGTTTCCGAGCTGCGCGCCAACGGCGTGGCCATCATCTGCAAGCGGCACGGGAATATCTGGAATTATCGCATCGGGAGCCAGGCATACCCGCAGGGGGCATGCCCGTCTGCTCTCGGCGCTGAAGCGCTGGAGCTGACGCCATGAACTGGAGACGCAATACTGATACCCCAGAAGGCGGCATCGAATCCGTCCTGGTCGCCTACGCCGACGATGAATTGCAGCGCGGCTTCGCCCTCACGGGCAGCCTGTATACCCGGCGCGGATCGGACTTCTTGAGCGAGGAAGAAGACGAGCCGCCGCGCCACGAAGAGTTCTGGTGGATTCCCGAATCCGAAATACTGCAAGGGCTCGAAAAATGAAAGCCACCGACGCCAGCGCGCCCGAACTTCGCCGACGCGAAATCGCCATGATAAAAGTGGCGCAGAAACAGCTCGGCATGGACGATGCCACCTACCGTGACATGCTGGAATTGGTTACCGGCAAGCGCAGCGCCGCCGATCTTGACTGGCAGGGGCGCAAGAAGGTAATCGACCACCTCAAGGCCAAGGGTTTTAGCATTAAATCCAAGCGTCGCGCCGATCCGGCCAGTTACAAGGCCGAGCTGGTGAGCAAGATCAAGGCGCAACTCATGAGTTTCACCCCTCCGCGCGCTGACTTCTACGCTGACGGGATGTCCAGGCAAATGTTCGGCGTCGAACGTTATACCTGGTGCGATCCGCAACAGCTCCACAAGATCGTCGCTGCGCTGGCCTACGCGCAAAAGCGCGATAAAGCACTGCGTCAAGCAAACCATGCGCCTGAGTGATCTGCCAGAATCGCTGCGCCAACTGGTCGCGCTGATCGGCTGGGAGGCGGCCATCCGCCTGGCGGAAACGCTCGGCGGCATCACCTACGACATGCCCAAGAGCGCGGACTGCGCCGCTGGCGAGCGCCTCACGGAAATCATCGGGCGTGCTGCCACGGACCGGCTGGTGGAGCACTTCGGCGGCAGCGCGCTTTACCTCCCCATGGCCAGCGCCGCCATCCGTCGCGCCCGCGACCGGGTCATGGTGGCCGAATACGGCGCAGGGGTGAGCGTCAACGAGCTGGTGCTGAAATACAGGTTGTGCGATCGGCAGGTCTGGAGCATTCTTAAAAAGACCGATTGCAGCGCGGCGGATGAGGAAAAGCAGGGAGCACTGTTCTAGCCACACACATATTTACTACCTCCCCTCTGAACCGCTTCAGCCTGAATCCCATCCCTGCCCATGCGTAGCATGGGCGCATGACCATCCCCCAGAAAACATGCGCTACCTGTTCTAACTACGATCCTTCCCGGCTCGACGGTTATGGCTATTGCAAGGCCGCGCCATCGCTCGAAACGCTGGCGCAATTTCTGGCTGTGGGCAGCGCCTGCGTGTTCGATAAATGGCATGCGCGCCCGTTGGCGTCAAAATGATTCGCCCACGCACCGCCCTTGCCGGCCTCTCCCTATCCGCTGCCGCCCTGGTCGGCATCGTGTCCCAGGAAGGCTACAGCGACAAAGCCATCATCCCCGTCAGGGGCGATGTCCCCACCATTGGCTTCGGCACCACCGGGGGCGTGAAAATGGGCGACATCACCACGCCGCCCCAGGCATTGGCCCGAGCGCTGCGGGACGTGCAGCAATACGAAGGCGCGCTCAAGCGCTGCGTCACCGTACCGCTGCATCAGCACGAATACGACGCCTACACCAGCCTGGCCTACAACATCGGCCCCACCGCCTTCTGCAATTCCAGTCTGGTCAGGAAACTGAATGCCGAAGACTACCCCGGCGCCTGCAATGAAATCCTGCGCTGGAACCACTTCCAGGGGCGCGACTGCTCCCTGCCCGGCAGTGGTTGCGCGGGGCTGGCCACGCGCCGCGAATCAGAATATCGCCAATGTGTAGGGGGCGCCAATGACCCTCGCTGAAAAACTCCTCGCCTTCATCCTTTTCCTCGCGCTCTGCGCCGGGGGCGGGTTCTGGTCCGGCTACCGCGCTGCCAGCAACAAGCACGCCGCCCAGCAACTTAAAACAGAGCGCGCCGCCAGTGCCAGATATCGCGCCGAAATAGCCCGAGGCGATGCCCTGGCCGCCCAGCTAGAAAGCGTTAAAACCCAAACCCGCACCGTTACAAAAACCATCGTCCGCGAGGTCAATCACTATGTCACGCCGCTCTCTATCAGCCATTGCACTATCCCTATGGGCTTTGTCCGCCTGCACGACGCTGCCGCCGCCAACCATCTGCCCCCAGCCCCCGGCCTCGATGCTGACGCGCCCGGGGGCGTTGACCTCGCTGCCGTCGCCGAAACCGTCGCGGAAAACTACGGCGAATGCAACGCCTGGCGCGACCAGCTTAAAACGCTGATTGACTGGCACCAGCAGGCAAAACCATGACCCCAGAAGATCAAGCCCAGGCCTTTGAGCTAGGCGAATACGAGTGCACCCAACGCCGCGCCATCATGACGCTGCCGACCGCGCCATCGGCGAAATACTGCACCGCCCCAAGCTGTGGCGACGAGATACCTGAAGCGCGCCGAAAGGCCATTCCGGGGGTGCTGTATTGCGCCGACTGCCAGGCGAGACGCGAACAACAACAGTTACAGAGACGATGAAATGATATTTCAAATTGAATTCACCTGGATGGTTGGATTGCTGCTCATGTTCTTCGGCGCGGTGTGGGCGTTCGGCAAGGTGCTGCTGAAGCAGATCGAAAAAAGGCTGGACGAGCGCTTCGCCACGCAGGAGACAGCCCGGACAGAATCCAATACACACTGGGAAAAACGCTTCATCCAGATCGAGCAGCTGGCGCGCGACACGGATCGGGCAATGCTGCTGATGCGCGGCGATCTGCCGAATCAGTACACGCGGCGCGAGGACACCATCCGCAATCAGTCGGTGCTGGAAGCGCGCATGGACGCGCTCATGAATGAAGTCAAGATGCTGCGCATCGAAGGGGGTAAATAATGGATATAAACAAGGTGCGGCGCGAAATGATGCGCTGGAACATCATCCTGACGCTCAACAACGCGCGCCCGATCGGTGCCGCTGAAGAGTTGATCCTCTCGGTAGTGCAAGCCATCAGCCCGGACGCCACGCAAGTGGAAGTGCGGCGCGAGCTGGACTACCTGGAAGAGCGCGAGCTGGTCAAGATCGAGCGCACGCCCACCGGCCACTGGTCAGCCGGCCTGACCCGCCACGGCGTGGATCTGGCCGAATATACCGTGGACTGCGATCCGGGCATCGCACGCCCAGAAAAATACTGGGGCTGATCATGGCCCCGCGCAGCAAGATCACCAAGCTACCGGCGGCAGTAAAGGACTGGCTGGACAAGACGCTGGTAGAGGGTAATTTCGCCGATTACGAGCTGCTCTCCGCTGACCTGAAAGCGCGCGGCTACGACATCAGCAAATCCGCCATCCACCGCTACGGCCAGGAGTTCGAGGAGAAGCTCGCCGCCATCCGCATCGCCACCGAGCAGGCCAGGGCCATCACCGATGCCATTCCGGACGATGCCGGCGCGATGAATGACGCGCTGATCCGGCTGGTGCAGCAAAAGGCGTTCGACGTCCTGGTGAAGATGGAAGAAGGCGCTTCAATCAAGGATATCGGCCTGATGGTGGCCAGGTTGTCAAACGCCACAGTCAAGCAGAAACAATGGCTGGCAGAAGTGCGAGAGAAAGCCAGTGCCGCAGCCGATGCAGTTGAAGCGATCGGCAAGAAGGGCGGGCTGTCTGAGGATGCGCTGGACATGATCAGAAAAAATATTTTGGGGATCGCGTGATCAATGCAAACCATGCACCTTTTTGCGGGCGCGGGCGGCGGGTTACTCGCCGACCTGATACTTGGACATGAGCCGATTGTCGCTGTTGAATGGGACGCCCACGCCTGCAGCGCATTACGCGAGCGTGCCCAGGATGGATGGTTCCAAGATCTGCACATCCACGAGGGCGATGCCCGCGAATTCGACCCCGCACCCTGGGCGGGACGAGTGGATCAGATCGCAGCGGGATTCCCTTGCCAGGATATTTCAATCGCTGGACGAGGCGCTGGCCTCTCCGGCGCGCGAAGCGGCCTCGTCTCGGAAGTCTTCCGCGCCATCGACGCGGTCAGACCTGGCCTCGTCTTCCTCGAAAACAGCCCGTACATCCGCACCCGAGGCCGCGATGTCGTCATCGGCGAACTCGTGGCGCGTGGATACGCCTGGCGCGACGGAACGCTTGCCGCGTCTGATGTCGGCGCAGGCCATCAGCGGAATAGATGGTGGCTGCTTGCTGCCAACGCTGACGGTATGCGGCAACTGGAACATGAAAGGCGCCAGCAAGAAGAGTGGCGACGGGCTGGCCACCGCCCTTCGCTTGATGCCCACCCTGTGCGCGGCAAACGCAAAACAGGGTTCGGACAACAGGGCGGGCCCAGGACGAAAGAACGGCCTGACGCTGCCCTCGGCGATGGCGCGTTTACCGACGTTATGCGCGCGGGACTGGAAGAACTCGGGCGGCGCCACGCTGACGGATCGGGGCAAGAGCCGCCTGCCGACTGCGATGAAACACATGCTGCCCACCGTCTGCGCCAGCGACTACAAATCGCCGTACAGCGAGGCGGGCTATCAGCAGCAGACGCTGCTGCGATCGAAGCCGCTGCGCGATACGTTGGCGCATTCGATTGGTCACCGCCTGACGCCGGGGTTTGCCGAGTGGTGGATGGGCTGGCCGATCGGGTGGACCGCATCAAATGCGCCGGGAATGGGCAAGTCCCGCTCCAAGCGGCGGCAGCGTGGTTGATTTTGGCAAAAAATGATTAAATTAGAAATCGACCAGGCTAATCGCACCCCCGCCGTCCTCCTGCCCTACCAGCAGCGCTGGGTAGCCGAAACCGCCGATGTCGCCGTGTGGGAGAAATCCCGCCGCATCGGCGCATCCTGGTGCGACGCCTGCGATGCCGTGCTCACCGCCGCCCCGGCAGAAAACCCCATGGATGCTCTCTACATCGGCTATTCGGAAGACATGACGCGGGAGTACATCGACGACTGCGCCATGTGGGCAGCGGCTTTCAACTACGCTGCCAGCACCATGGATGAATGCATCTACGAAGACGAAGGCCAGGCCATCAAGGCCTTCCGCATCGACTTCGCCAGCGGCAAGAAGATCCTCGCGCTATCCAGCCGCCCGCGCTCGATCCGGGGCAAGCAGGGCAAGGTCACCATCGACGAGGCGGCGTTCCACGACGATCTGCCCGGCCTGCTCAAGGCCGCGCTGGCCATGCTGATCTGGGGCGGCAAGGTGCGCCTGCTCAGCTCGCACAACGGCGACGCCAACCCGTTCAACGAGTTGGTCAACGACATCCGCGCCGGCAAGGCCCCCTACGCGCTGCACCGCACCACCTTCGACGACGCACTGAACGATGGCCTGTATGACCGGGTCAAGCTCATCCAGGGCGATCGCCTCAAGGAAAAAACCCAGGGCGAATGGCGCGCCAAGATTTACAGCCAGTACGGCGACAACGCCGCCGAGGAGCTGGACGTGATCCCCAGCGCCGGCAGCGGCCGCTACCTCACGCGCATGATGATCGAAGCCTGCATGAAGCCGGGCATCCCGGTGGTGCGCCTCAGTCATCCAGACGGTTTCACGCTGCTGCCCGAGCACATCCGCAAGGCCGAAACCGACGACTGGTGTAAAGAGGTCTTATTACCCCTGCTGGAAAAGCTCGACTCAAATCTGGACCACTATTTCGGCGAGGATTTCGCCCGCAATGGCGACTTGTCTGCCATCTGGATATTGCAGCAAAGCCGCACGCTGGAGTTGGTTACGCCCTTCATGCTGGAGCTGCGCAACGTGCCCTTCGAGCAGCAAAAGCAGATCCTGTTTTATATCCTAGACCGCCTGCCGCGCTTTCGCGCCGGCGCGATGGACGCGCGCGGCAACGGGCAATACCTGGCAGAGGTGGCCATGCAGAAATACGGCGCTACCCGCATCAGCCAGGTGATGCTCTCCCAGGAGTGGTATCGGGAGAACATGCCGCCGTTCAAGGCCGCGATCGAGGATGCCAAGCTGACGCTGCCGCAGGATGCCGACGTGCTCGCCGACTTGCGTACCGTGGTGATGGAAAAAGGCGTGGCCAAGGTGCCGGACAGCGCCCGCGTGCGCGGCAGCGACGGGCGCGAGCGCCACGGCGACACGGCAATCGCGCTGGCGCTGGCCACCTTCGCCGTGTTCCAGATGGAGCCGGTGCAAATCGAATACCAGGGCGCCGGCGGTAAACATGACCGCCATGGCGATAGCGACAATCAGGACAACAGGAGACGATCCGCATGGTAGGCATAGTCGATATCAGCGGCAATCCGATCAAGTCAGCCGACTTGCAGGAACCGCAAACCGCCCGCGTCGGCGGCCTGCATCAGCAGTTCGCCACCCATCCCAGCCGGGGACTCACCCCCTCGCGCCTGGCGCGCATCCTGGAAGATGCCGAGCAGGGCGACATCCGCGCCCAGCACGACCTGTTCATGGATATGGAAGACAAGGACGGTCATATCCTGGCAGAAATGGGCAAGCGCAAGCGTGCCTTGCTCACCCTGGATTGGGACATTGAGCCGCCGCGCAACGCCAGCGCCAAGGAAAAGAAGCTCGCCAGCTACGCCCGCGAGATGGTCCAGGACACGCCCAACTTCGAGGACGTGATCCTCGACGCCCTGGATGCCATCGGCCACGGCTTCAGCTGCCAGGAGATCGAATGGCAGCGCTTCGGCCCGGAGTGGCTGCCCAAGTCAATCACCCACCGCCCGCAAGGCTGGTTCCAGACCGACCGCGACACCCGTACCCAGATCCGCCTGCGCGACCTGAGCCTGGACGGCCAGGAACTGCTGCCCTTCGGCTGGATTAGCCATGTTCACAAATCCAAGTCCGGTTATCTCTCCCGCGCCGGGCTGCATCGCGGGCTGGCGTGGCCCTACCTGTTCAAGAATTACGCCATCGGCGACCTGGCCGAGTTCCTCGAAATCTACGGCCTGCCCATGCGCCTGGGCACTTACCCCAACGGCAGCGGCGATCTGGAAAAAGCGACTTTATTGCGCGCCGTGATGAGCATCGGCCACGACGCCGCCGGCATCATCCCGGAAGGCATGGCGATCGACTTCAAGGAAGCGGCCAAGGGCCAGTCCGACCCATTCGAGTTCATGGTAGGCTGGTGCGAGCGCACCGTGAGCAAGCTGATTCTAGGCGGCACGCTCACCAGCCAGGCCGACGGCAAGAGCAGCACCAACGCCCTGGGCAATGTCCACAACGAAGTACGGCGCGACCTGATGGTATCGGACGCCATCCAGCTGGCCGGCACGCTCACCCGCGATCTGGTCTATCCGCTGCTTGCGCTCAACAAGGGCGGCGTGGAAGACCGCCGCAGATTGCCGCGCTTCGTCTTCCGCGTGGAAGAAAACGAAGATATCGCCATGATGGCCGAAGCGCTGCCCAAGCTGGCCGCGATCATGAAGAAAATACCCGCTTCCTGGGCGCACGAGCAGATGGGGATTCCCGAAGCCAAAGAAGGCGAGGACGTGCTTGGCGCGGTTAGTGTTCCGCCGCCCGTGCCCCCGGTAGGCGCAGATTTGCCTACGGAAGAGCCAGAGCCAGAAGACCCGCCAGCCGCCCTTGCCGCGCTCTCGGCGATCCTGAGAAACGCAACCCCTGACGCCATCGACGTCCTGGCAGCATCGCTATCTGGCGACTGGCAACCAGTGATCGCGCCCATGACCGACCCACTCCAGGCCGCTCTTGACGAATCACACGCCAACGGCGAAACAGCCGATCAGTTCCTTGCCCGCCTGCCCGCGCTGCTGCAAAGCATGGACCCCACCGCCCTCACCGAGCAGCTCGCCCGCGCCGCCTTCGCCACCCGCCTGCTAGGCGAAGCCGGCATCGAACTATCCCCTCTCCCGTCTCGCCAGAGCGAGCAGCTTGCTGCCGCTCTCGGCGGGGATGCCCCTTGCGGGTGCGAGGGGGAGGGCTAGGGAGGGGGTATGTCAGACATCACCAAACTCTTAGCCCAGCTCTCCGTCCTTCCCCCCGAGGAGGCGGTAGCCTACATGCAAGCTCGCGGGCTCCTGACTCAGACCTTCGATTGGCGCGATTTATGGCACGAAGAGCATGCCCACCAGTTCACCGTCTCTCGCCTGGCGCGCCTCGACCTGCTGCAGGCCATTCATGATGGTATTACACTAAGTGTAAAGGGGGAGTTAGGCCGCCGCGACTTCATGCGCGGCATCAAGGACATCCTGGTCACTGAAGGCTGGTGGGGCGAAAAGGCCGTCATCGACCCCAAGACCGGCGACACCGTCATCACCAAATTCGACGCCAACCGCCTCAAACTGATCTACGACATCAACACCCGCCAGGCCTACAGCGCCGGCCTGTGGCAGCGCATCGAGCGCAACAAGGCAACCAGCCCCTATATCCGCTACATCACCAAGCGCGACGAGCGCGTGCGCGCCAGCCATAAAGCATGGGACAACCTCACCCTGCCGGTCGATCACCCCTTCTGGAATACCCACACACCGCCCAACGGCTGGCGCTGCCGCTGCCGCATCATGAGCATGAGCCAGGCCGAATACGACAAGGGTTTATCGCCCACCGGCCAGCAGCTGGTCAAGCAAGCCCCGCCGGAAGAGTTCGTCGAATGGAAGAACAAGCGCACCGGCGAGGTGATGCAAGTGCCCAAGGGAGTATCCCCTGGGTTTGATTACAATCCGGGCAAGGCTGGCGCGTGGGCGGCGAATCTGGAGAAGATCGCAGCAGACAAGCTGGCCGGCATGGAAAACCTCAACGGAGCCTCGCCGCGCGCGCTGTGGAACCAGGTGGTAGCGGAACTTTCGCCTAGCGACATCCTGAAAATGAAAAACCTCGACCCGGCATTGCTGGCGGACATTGGCGCGGTGAAAAGCGCGGAGTACTATATCAGCCAGATCCGGCCCGCCATCCTGCATGAAATCGCCCAGGGCGGCCTGCCTGGATCAGCCGCGCTCAAGCACGAAATAGCCGAGGTCGCGGCACTGCGCCAGGCAGGGCTGAACATTTACGAGAATGCCGATATCGCGAAGATTGTTGCCGCATTTGGCGCAGCCGAAAAGACCTTTGACCCTGCAGCGCATATTCCGTGGCACTTGGCGGCGCTCAAGGCCGAGCTGGAATATGTTCAGGCGAAACTGGCGGAGCGCGGCGTGCATGCCAGCATTGGAGAATGCGCGCGGTCAGTTTATGGGTACCACTCGAAGGATGCCGACATGAAAATGGACATCGAACTTCAGGCCCTGGGAGAAACCTTTCCAGATGCCGCAAAAGAGGAAATAATTCGTGCGCTATCCGATTAGACGCATCCATGGAGACGGCAAGCTGATTGGTTCCTTTGTCTCGTTCAACGGAAAAATAGAGCCCATGTTGCTGGGCGAATACTTCTATGAGACGCCACGCATCAATCCGTGGCCACCCATCACAGACCTGTCCCGTATCGACATAACCTCCATGGCCGCAGAAGTATTGAGGAAGCACACACGCATTGAGATAGGCGGGATGGAAGAAACCCCCGATCTTCCAGACCCTATGCCGGATTGGATGGGCGCATGGATGGCCATAAAAATCTGGCTGAGGGGTGAGGCATGATCACCGTCGAAATAAACAGCCGCAGCGTCATGGACGCGCTGCAGCAGCTGCTGCGCCAAGGCCAGGACATGCGCCCGGTGATGGACGCCATTGGCCAGCGCATGGAAGAACGGGTATCGTCCCGCTTCGAAACCAAAACAGACCCCAACGGCCACGCCTGGTCGCCGTTTAAACCGTCTACGGCCAAGAGCTACCCCAAGCAAGGCAACGGCACACTGCTGGATCGTTACGGCGACATGCTGGGCAGCCTCAACCACCACGCCGACGCCAATAGCGTCACGGTAGGATTCGGCGCAGTCGGAAAAGATGGGTACCCCTACCCAGCTGTACATGAATTCGGCGCGCCCAAGGCGAATATCCCGCGCCGTGGAATGTTGATGGCTGATCCTGTGGCCGGCACGCTCGGCAAGGAAGATGAGGCGAGTATTATGGGGTTGATACACGGATATTTCGCGAAAGCTATTTAGAAACCGTCCCAGCGGTTTTTTTGGTTTTTTCGTCTTGTGTTGCATTTTTACTGTATGCAATTGTTTTTTATTTCAATAACGCTTTGTCCCACTTCACCCATAGTCTTCCCACTATTTATCTCACCTCTGCCTTATTATTTATCTCACCCCTGTTCACGAGGGAGAGCGCCGCTTCGGCGCGGTGGTGCGCCTGCCGGAGAAATTCCGCGGCGACGTGGAGACCATCCGCGGCCTGCTGGTCAGCTCGCCCAACGGCGCCCTGGTGGCGCTGGAAAATCTGGCCAATATCCGCGTCGCGGACGGACCGGCCCAGATCAGCCGCGAAAAGGCCAAGCGCCGCATCGTGGTGGGGGTGAACGTGAAGGACCGCGATCTCGGCAGCTTCGTCGCCGAGTTGCAACAGTCAGTGGACAGCAAGATCAAGCTGCCGGAGGGCTACTACCTTGAATGGGGCGGCCAGTTCCAGAACATGGAACGGGCGATGGGCCATTTGACCATCATCGTGCCGGTGACCATCGCGGCGATTTTCT
>Ga0172380_10001386_pt1 | contig 41667 bp, 35 predicted proteins | sample Leawe162metaG_FD_119747 | JGI IMG/M metagenome (GOLD analysis project Ga0172380, IMG submission 119747) | Leachate microbial communities from a municipal landfill in Southern Ontario, Canada - Leachate well 162 metaG | ecosystem: Engineered > Solid waste > Landfill > Unclassified | place...
CGAAGATGTCGTTGTTGCTGATCGCGATGTCGCGCAGGGTGCCGTCGAATAACTTGGCGAATTCCGGCGCGTTCTGGCGGCCAAACAGGTGGGCGATGAAATGCTCAGGCTTCAGGCGGGCGGTATCCGGCCCCATCTGCATTTGCAGCATTTCCAGGTCATCGGCACTCATGGCCGCGATGGCGGCTTCCCAGCTTTCGGCTTTGGCCAGATCGGGCCGGATTTTCTTGGCCTCGAAGGCGAACTTGTCGTTGAGAAACTTGTAGAGAAAGACCTGGGTGATGATCTTGAATTCGTTGCCATCATTGCCCAGACCGTAAGCGGCACAAATGGCCTTGAGGCTGTCGATCAGCTCACGGGTGCGTTGTTCAAAATGTTGCGTTACCAAGAGTGTGCTCCCGTGTTACCGCTGCCGCCCATGCGGGCGCCAGCGGAAAATTCATTCATGTATTCGGCCACCACCAGATGGTTGATGCTGCGGCTGGCGTCCGGGGTGAGATTGATGTGCTGACGGGTGACGAACTCGCCGATCACGATGGGCTGCATCATGCGTTCGAAATAGCTTTCGTTATTCAGCAGTTGGGTGTTTTGCAGCACTTGTTCGTCGGCTTGCTGTTTGACGCCGTTGAGGGCTTCAAACAGGTGGCGCTCGGTTTGCGTGCCGCCAGGTATAACTGCGCCGTGCTCATGCAGGCGCTTGTGAATGCGCGTGTATTTGGCATCGCCCTGGTATGTGGCGCGCAGCTGGTTGTTCTGGCGGTTCAGCTCTTTGACCTTGTCGTGAATGGCCTTTAGCGCGCCGATGTTGGCGGTCATCTCTTCCTGGCTGACTTCGCTGAGCTTCTTTTTCTTGAACAGCCGTTCCAGCTCTTCGCGCAGGGTGACGAACTTCGGGTCTTGCTGGTCAAAGTTGTCCGCCAGCGCTTCGCGCGTCTGACGCAGGGTGTTTTTCAGCTGGTCGGCCAATACCAGTTCCTCTTCCCTGATCTTGGCGAATTTGAAGATCACCTCTTCCAGCGCGACATTGAGCAGGTTGCTGGTGTCGGTGGCCGATTCGATGGTTTCTTTCAGGTTAAGCAGGTCGAGGTGGTTGCACGTTTCGCGGTAGAGCTGGCCCAGCTTGTGAAAATCAAGCTGTTGCAACTGCGCGTAATCGCCCTGCAGACGGATCAGGTTGTAGAGGTTGCGCGCATCGGTCAGTGCTTTTTTGAGCGCCAGCACGGTGGCGCGATCCTGAATCTGGCTGAGCTGTTTTGAGAACTCTTCAGCGTTTTCGATATTGAAGCTGAAGAGGATGTCCTTGATGGCTTCGATTTCATGCGTGATCTCTTCGGCGGACTTGAACAAGTTGGAATAGTGCTCAATCTCGTCGCCCAACTCGGATTGCAGTTCGTCAAAGTAGTCTTTGTTGGTTTTGTCGAATTCCTTGCGGATGTCGGCAAAGTCGACCACGTAGCCGTAGCGGAAATCCTTGTAGGTGCGGTTGACGCGGGTGAGTGCCTGCAAGAGGTTGTGCGCCTTGATGACGCGGCCCAAGTAGAGCTTTTTCAGGCGCTTGGCATCAAAGCCGGTGAGCAGCATGTTGTAGACGAACAGGAGGTCGATCTTGCCGGCCTTGAAGTCTTCCACCCATTGCTTGCGCTCGTCCTTGCTGCCGATGTCGTGCAGGATCAGCGCGGCGTTTTTGACGCGGTTTTCCAGCAGGGTGCGGGCGGCGTAGCTGTCAGGCTGCGCGGCGGCGATCATGGCTTGCGCGGAGTCATGCGCGGCGTATGCAGGTGAAGGCTTGCCGGCATAGACCGTATTGAAAATCTCGAACATCTGTTTGGCTTGATCGGCGCTGTCGCAGATCACCATGCCGCCGATGGTGGCGTCGCCCAGGGCGCTGCGGCTTTTCTCGAAGTCACGCACGATGTAATCGAGCATGGGCTCGACAAATTTCGGGTGCGAGTAGATCAATTTCCGGTCGATATCGCCTTGCTGCAGCTGGATGGCGGCAAGCGCTTCTTGAAGTGAGATTTTGTAGTTGGTGGCGATCTCTTCGCGGATCAGGCGCAGGGTGTAGCCATCGGCAATCGAGGCGTTGTAGTAATACTTGTGGATGTAGTCGCCAAACAGGGCGCGCGAGTTGTAGTCGTCGCCCAAGAGCGGCGTGCCGGTGAGGCCGATCTTGATGGCGTTGCGGTCGGACTGGCTGAGGTTGGCCAGAAAGCTGCCCTGCGGGTTGTAGCTGCGGTGCACCTCATCAAGAAAATAGACGCGCTGGATGCTGAAGTCGTAATCCTCGGCGCGCACCACGTCCGGGTCGTCCTGAAATTTCTGGATATTGACCACGGTGATTTCAGGCTTGCCGCTGTGGTTGTGCAGCACCTGCGTGGTTTTGATGTCGCGGGCAAATGCTTCGCGGCTGTCGATGGTATGCACCACCAGCCCGCGACAGGAAAATTCACGCTGTGCCTGCGTGGCCAGATCAAGCCGGTCGACGATGAAGTAGAACTTCGGAATCACCCCTTGGCGCTGGAAATAATCCGTGAGAAAGCGGGTGTTGTAATACGCCAGTGCAGTTTTGCCGCTGCCTTGGGTGTGCCAGATGATGCCCTTCTTCACCCCGGCATCGAGTTTCTTCTCGATGGCCCTGGTGGCAAAGAGTTGGGGGTAGCGCATCACATGCTTGTGCAAGCCGTCGCTTTCGTTCACATAGGCCAGCGCAAAACGCAGCAGGAAGGCCAGACGCTCACGATTGAACAAGGAGGTGCAGATGCGGTTGGTTGGCGTATCAGGTGATTTGTTGCTCTGAAACTCGGGGCTGTGCTTGATGACGTTTAGGTTGTTGTCGCGCAGCACTTCGTTTTCGAGGGCGTCATCTTCATCCGCCAGAAGCTGGGCCAGGTCGAGCGCTTCTTCTTCGCGGAAATAGTTGAATACGGGCGAGTCATAGGATGGACTGGCATAGAACGCGCCTTCGATGGGCTGCGGCGAGCCATCGTCGTACTCCATGTTGTTGGAGAAGACCATCAACTGGGTGATGTTGATGAAGCGCCGGAATTTTGGATTGCGGCTGCGCGTGATGATGCGGTTGCGCTCGGCCAGCACGCCTTCGCGGTTGTTCGGCTTCTTGACTTCGATGAAGGCCAGCGGCATGCCGTTGATGAGCAAGGTAATGTCGGGCCGGAATTCATCGTCGCCGCTTTTGCAGGTCAGTTCGGTGACGACATGGAAGCTGTTGTTGTCGAAGTTCTCGAAATCGATCAGTCGAATGCCCGAACGTTCCGTGAGCTTTTCGTAGAAGGCCTTGCCGAGGTCTTCGTTATCCAGCAGGAGTTTGACGTCGACCAGCAATCGGGTGACGTCTTCCGCACTTAAATCAGGGTTGATGCGAGCGATGGCTTCATTGAAAAGTTTGGGGAAGATATTGGTTTCTTCGTCCCAGGCGGCATCCTTCAGGGAAAGATAGCGGTAGCCAAGCCGCACCAGATGCAGGATGCAGGGAATCTTGACCCGTGAGTCTTCGCTGAAAACCATCAGAGATGCTCTCCCTTATTGCTCTTGCTACGTCGGGTTATTCGAATCTTCATCCGGACGACCGGCATGCACCTATTCATCGACCTCGGAGAGCTGGAATTTCCACAGCCGGCCGATCTTGTGCGCGGGCAAACCTTTGTGTTCACGCCAGCGGTAGATGGTGTCCTTTACAACGCCCAGATGACGGGCAACATCAATGGCGGTGACCCACGGTTCGGCATTCATGGCTTGGCTAAGGCTGAACACTTAAAGTCGTTTCAAATCGTCACCAGTCTAACAGATGCTTGTTTTGGCGACCGGCCGAGCAAGTCCTACCTTTGGAGACGGACAGAACACGAAGCACGCGGATAGCAAATGTTCTTAATCGCCCCCGCTTTTCGTAGTCAGGCACGATCGCCGGCTTGAAAACTCAAACCTGCCACACATTGCATGGTAGATAACTGGCTGCTTCGGCCGACTAGCCGAAATAGATCACCCAGCAGGTTTCAGAGTGGAGCTACCCGTCAGGCGTTCGGTCTGGAGGATGTATCCGGCCGCTCCTGTTCGCTGGCCTTGGCGCCCCGACTTCCCACACGACTTCGCCTGGAAGGTGTTGCGCAGCATGCCCGCACGCTTGATGAGCCGCGCCGTGTCGAGCGCACGCTTCTGTTCAGGCTGGTCAGCCAGAACTGAATGCCGGGTGTGCAGCCGCTGTGGCGCGCAGGAAATTCCAGATGGCACGTAGCCGGCGCAGGTGTCGGCGCTCGCGACCAGCGCGACCCGTTCTGGGCCGGGCGCGAGGTAAAGATCTAGGCTGGCTTGATGGTGACGGTGCGCTGCGGCTTCTGCCCGGCGCGCGCCCGCAACTGGCCGCAACCGCCGTCGATGTCTTGCCCGGCCGAGTCGCGCAGCTTGGTCAGGATGCCGCGTCGGTGCAGGATGCGCACCATCTCGGTGGCGCGTTCCCAGTCCGGGCGCTGGAAGCCAAGCCCCTCGTTGCTGTTGTAGGGGATCAGGTTCATCACCGCATACTTGCCGCTGAGCAGGCGGACGATGCCGTCGATTTCGGCGTCGCTGTCGTTGATGCCGGCTAGCAGCGTCCATTGATACTGGATCGGGTAGCCGGTGGCGCGGGCGTAATGCTCGCCGCGCTCGACCAGTTCCTCCGGGGTCATGCGCGGTGCTCGCGGCAGCAGTTTCTCGCGCAGCGCCGCATCGCAGGTGTGCAGCGACAAGGCCAGCGCAGGCTTGACCATGCCCGCTTGCAAGCGGCCCAGATGTTCAAACACGCGTGGGTCGCCAACGGTGGAAAAAACGAGATTCTTGTGGCCGATGCCGCCAGCCGTGCCGAGCAGTTCGATGGCCTCGAAGACGTTTTCCATGTTGTGCGCGGGTTCGCCCATGCCCATGAAAACCACTTTCTTTACGGCCCGGCGCTGGCGGCCGAGCACCACCTGGGCGACGATTTCGGCGCTGCCGAGTTGGCGCAGCAGACCGTCCTTGCCGGTCATGCAGAACAGGCAGCCGACCGCGCAACCCACTTGCGTCGACACGCACAGGCCATCGCGCGGTAGCAGCACGCTTTCCACCGTCTGGCCGTCGGCCAGTTCCACCAGCAGGCGCGCGGCATTGTTTTCGCCAGCGTGTTCTGAACGTACCGAGGCCAGTGCTTCGAGTTCGGCCCACAGTGCCGGCAGCGCTTCGCGCATTGCCAGCGGCAGGAAATCCTTGGCCTTGCGTGGGCCGCTATCGAGTGGCCGCACACCCAACCAGGCGCGCAGCACACGGTCTTCGTGGCAGGGCTTGGCGCCAAGCTCGCGCAGGCGCTGGCGAAGGGTTTCGATACGCACGGCCGGGGAAAATTTGCTTAGGGTTTCAGGCCGCAGCGAGCCGCCACAGCGAAGTCTGCTCGGCAACGCGGGCCAGGTGTAGCGGGTCGGTAATGTCCGCCGCCTTCGCGTGTCTGGGGCGGATGTCGTGGCGCTGGATGAGGCGCAGGCCGCCCTTCTCGAACAGCGTCAGCAGTTCGGCGCGCGTGCGCAGGCCGAGGTGTTCGGCGAAGTCGGAGAGGATCAGCCAGCCTTCCCCGCCGGGACTCAGGTGCTCCTTCAGCCCGGCAAGAAAGCCACGCAGCATGCGGCTGTCCGGGTCGTAGACCGCGTTTTCGATCGGCGAGCTGGGTTTGGCCGGCACCCAGGGCGGGTTGCAGACGATCAGCGGCGCTGTGCCTTCGGGGAACAGGTCGGCGGCGATCACGGCCACCTGCTGGCCAAGGCCGAGGCGGCCGATGTTGTCGCCGGCACAGGCCAGCGCGCGCGGGTCTTGATCGGTGGCGACGACGTGCGCGATGCCGCGTTTTGCCAGCAGCGCGGCGAGCACGCCGGTGCCGGTGCCGATGTCGAAGGCCAGCGAATTTTTCTGCAATGCCGCTGGCAGCGGTGCTGCGGCGACGAGGTCGATATATTCACCGCGTACTGGCGAAAAGACGCCGTAGTGCGGGTGGATGTTGTCACCCAACGCCGGGATGGGCACGCCCTTCTTGCGCCACTCGTGCGCGCCGATCAGCCCCTGCAGTTCGCGCAGCGAAACCACCGAGGTTGGTGTGTCGACATTCGGCGGCCCGTAGGCTTCGCTGCACGCTTCGCAGACTTCCGGCGCACGGCGCAGCGGCACGCTGTAATCGGCATTCAGCGGCACCAGCAGCATGCCGAGCGTGCGCGCCCGCTGCGCCTGCGCCATGCGGTGCTGGTGGAAGGCCTCGGTCATCGAGGCCGCGTGCTTCTTCTTGGCCGGTTTCTTGTCGATGCGCCGGGCCATCGCCTGCAGCAGTTGTCGCGCGTTCTGGAAATCGCCGCACCAGAGCAGCGCCATGCCCTCGCAGGCCAGCCGCCAGGCCTCATCGGCCTTGGTCTGGTCGTCGGCAAGGATCACGCGCTTGGCGGGGGCGACCCCGGCTTCCGAGCGCCACAGCGCGCTCTTCGCTTCGCCGTTTTCTTCCCAGTGCAGGGTCTGGGGTGTGATGCTCATCGGCTGGCTTTCTTTGGTTTTCGTGCCCGCACGGCTGCGGCCAGCGCTAATTGCGCCCACGGTCGCATGCCGTTCGGTGTTTCCATGGCTTCCTCGGGCACCGTCCAGTAGTTCATCGTTTCTGTCCGACCATCCTTGCGCGCATAGCGGAAGGGTTCGCCGCCGGCAGCACGATACTGCTCGGCGCTCTCGGCGTCGGCTTTCAGATAAAGCGTTTCACTGGCGATGATCGCGAAGAAGAGGTCGTCGCAATAAAAGCCCCAACCGCCGAACATGGCCTTGCTGCGGATGCCGCCGAGTGGTGCGAAGAGCTCGGTTGCGTGCGTGACAAGTTCAGGGATGGGGCGGGGCATGCGGCGGATCAGGCGAGTTTGAGCCGCTTGCAGATTTCCGTCGTCAGCGCCGCCTGGTTCATGCAATAAAAATGCAGACCGGGGGCGCCGCCCTTGAGCAGTTTCTCGCACAGTTCGGTGACGACATCCAGCCCGAAAGCCTTGATCGATTCGGCGTCGTCGCCGAAGCCTTCGAACTTCTTGCGCATCCAGCGCGGAATTTCTGCACCGCAGGCATCCGAGAAACGGGCGAGCTTGGAGAAACCGGCGATCGGCATGATGCCGGGAACGATCGGGATGTCGACGCCACGGGCGCGGGCGGCATCGACGAAGTGGAAGTAGGCATCGGCGTTGTAGAAATACTGCGTGATCGCCGAGTTGGCGCCGGCCTTCACCTTGCGCACAAAATTGGTCAGGTCGTCCTCCGGCGAGCGCGCCTGCGGGTGCCATTCCGGGTAGGCGGCCACTTCAATGCTGAACAGGTCGCCGGTTTCGGCACGGATGAACTCGACCAGCTCGTTGGCGTAGCGGAACTCGCCGGCGTCGCCGGTGCCGGAAGGCAGGTCGCCGCGCAGGGCGACGATGCGGCGGATGTTCTCGGCCTTGTATTCGTCGAGGATGCTGCGGATGCTCTCGCGCGTTGAGCCGATGCACGACAGGTGCGGCGCGGCGGAGAGACCTTCGGCGGCGATTTCGCGGACGATGGCGAAGGTGCGCTCGCGCGTCGAGCCGCCGGCACCGTAGGTAACGGAAAAGAATTCAGGTTTCAGTTCGGCCAGCTTGGCGCGCGTGACGCGTAGCTTGTCGACGCCTTCTGGCGTTTGCGGCGGAAAGAACTCGATGGAGATTTCGGTTTTGCTCATGCGAAGTCCAGTGTCGGTCATTCCGGCGAAAGCCGGAATCCAGTGCGTTGTGCCGCGTTTTTCGGCGTTGCTGGACCCCGGCTTTCGCCGGGGTGGCAGGTTGCCAACGGGCGGTGCTTAGGCGGCGCCATTGTTTATTGCGACTTCCCCGGGCGTGGTACCAGCGAGGTCAGCGCCCAGGCCACGATGCTGTAGGCAATGGCACCGAGAAAGCCGGAGAAAAAATCGTCGACGCGGAAGCCGGACAGAATTGACCCGACGAACCAGAACAGCAGGCCGTTGATGACGAAGATGAACAGCCCCAGCGTCAGTAGCGTCACCGGCAGCGTCAGTAGCACGAGGATAGGCCGCAGGACGGCATTGGCCAGGCCCAGGATCAGGGCGGCGATCAATGCCGAGCCGAACGAATCGACGTGGATGCCAGGAACAAGGTAGGCCACAGCCAGCAGCGCGCCAGCGTAGAGCAACCAGAACAGGAGTGTGACCATGGTTCTACCTTTGTCCTTTCCCGCTGCTTAGTAGCGGTAATGCTCGGCCTTGTACGGGCCTTCCTTCGGCACGCTGATGTAGGCGGCCTGTTCGTCGGTCAGCTCGGAGAGCTGGGCGTTGAGCTTCTTCAGTTGCAGACGGGCAACCTTCTCGTCGAGGTGCTTGGGCAGCGTATAGACGCCGACCGGGTACTTGTTCGAGCCTTTCTGCGCTTCGGTCCACAGTTCGATCTGGGCGATCGTCTGGTTGGCGAACGAGGAGCTCATCACGTACGACGGGTGGCCGGTGCCGCAGCCGAGGTTAACCAGGCGACCCTTGGCCAGCAGGATGATGCGCTTGCCGTCCGGGAAGATGACGTGGTCGACCTGCGGCTTGATCTCTTCCCACTGGTACTTCTCGATCGAGGCGACGTCGATTTCGTTGTCGAAGTGGCCGATGTTGCAGACGATGGCCTGATCCTTCATCGCTGCCATGTGGTCATGGGTGATGACGTGGAAGTTGCCGGTGGTGGTGACGAAGATGTCGGCCTTGTCAGCGGCGTATTCCATGGTCACGACGCGGTAGCCTTCCATCGCCGCCTGCAGTGCGCAGATCGGGTCGATTTCGGTAACCCAGACCTGTGCCGACAGGGCGCGCATGGCTTGCGCCGAGCCCTTGCCCACGTCGCCGTAACCGGCGATCAGGGCGACCTTGCCGGCGATCATCACGTCGGTGGCGCGCTTGATGCCATCGACCAGCGATTCGCGGCAGCCGTAGAGGTTGTCGAATTTAGATTTGGTGACCGAGTCGTTCACATTGATCGCCGGGAACTTGAGGTCGCCGCGCTGGTGCATCTGGTACAGGCGATGGACGCCGGTGGTGGTCTCTTCGGTGACGCCCTTGATCTGCACGAGGCGGGTCGAGTACCAGGTCGGGTCGGTGGCGAGCTTGGCCTTGATCGCGGCAAAGAGGATGGTCTCTTCTTCGGAGGAAGGCTTGGCGATGACCGACAGATCCTTTTCAGCCTTGGCGCCGAGGTGCAGCAGCAGGGTTGCGTCGCCGCCGTCGTCGAGAATCATGTTCGAGAAGCCGCCGTCGGCCCATTCGAAGATGCGGTGGGTGTAATCCCAGTAGTCGACCAGCGTCTCGCCCTTGACGGCGAAGACCGGGATGTTCTGTGCGGCGATGGCAGCGGCAGCGTGATCCTGGGTCGAGAAGATGTTGCACGAGGCCCAGCGGACTTCGGCGCCGAGCGCGGTCAGCGTCTCGATCAGCACGGCGGTCTGGATGGTCATGTGCAGCGAGCCGGTGATGCGCGCGCCCTTGAGCGGCTGTGCCTTGGCGAACTCTTCGCGGATGGCCATGAGACCCGGCATTTCGGTCTCGGCAATGCGGATTTCCTTGCGGCCCCATTCGGCGAGGCTCAGGTCGGCGATAACGTAATCAGTGAATGCTGCCACAGTAAGGCTCCTTGATAACTGTGGCCGGGGAGGGGAGCTGGATGGGTGTCGCGGGGGTGCTTCTGCGCGGCTCACCTTGCCCCCTGCGCCCGGCAGGGGTTGTCAGTGAGCGCCGTTTTGAACCGAGCCTGGGGGGTGTGTTCCCCTGCAGCGCTCCTCGGTTAAGCGGCGGATTATACGCTGGTTTTTGCTGATTTGCCGAGCCGGGCGGCGAACTCGTCTGGTAGCAGCGGGTGGGCGAAGTGGTAGCCCTGCATGGCGACGCAGCCGCGCGCGAGCAGAAACTGCCGTTGCTCGCCGGTTTCGACGCCTTCGGCAATGATTTCCAGCTTGAGGCTGGCGGCGAGGCTGATGATGGCATCGACAATCGCCGCATCGTCCGGGTCGCCGGGGACGTCGCGGACGAAACTGCGATCGATCTTGAGGCGCTGGATGGGCAGCTGTTTCAGGTAGGCCAGCGAGGAGTGGCCGGTGCCGAAGTCGTCGATCTCGATGGTGACGCCGAGCGCGCGTATCTGATTGAGAACGCGGCTTGCATGGGCCACGTCCTCCATCACTGCGCCTTCGGTGATCTCCAGCGCCAGATAGCCCGGTGGCAGCCCGCTTTCGCGCAGGGCGTCGGCGATATCCGCCAGCAAGTGATTCTTGCGGAACTGGATGGGTGAAATATTGACCGCGATGCGCAGGTTCGGCCAACCAGCCAGATGCCAGGCTTGCAGCTGCCTGCAGGCGGCATGCAGTACCCAGCGCCCGATACCGTCGATGAGGCCGCGTTCTTCGGCAATCTCGATAAATTTCCCGGGCAGCAGCAGGCCCAGCTCCGGGTGCTGCCAGCGGAGCAGGGCTTCGGCACCGACGATGGCGCCGGTTTCACCGTTGACCTGCGGCTGGTAGTGCAGGCAGAACTGTTCGCGTGCGAGTGCTTCGCGCAGCAAGCGCTCCATCGCGGCCAGTTCGAGTGCGCGGGCGTTCATGTCGGCGGTGAAGAACTGGAAATTGTTACGACCGGATTTTTTTGCGTGGTACATCGCGATGTCGGCGTTGCGCGTCAGCGCCTCGCTGTCGGTGCCGTCATCCGGCCAGACGGCGATGCCAATGGAACCAGTGATGTTGAAGGTGTGACTGTCGATGTGCAGTGGCTGTGCAATCGCTGTGATCGCTGTATCGGCAACGCGGATGCAATCCTGCATGTCGCGGATGTTGGTCAGCAGGATGACAAATTCGTCGCCACCAATACGCGCCAGCGTGTCGGACTCGCGCACACAGTGGCGGAGACGGGCGGCCATCTCGACAAGCAGAGCATCGCCAGCGGAGTGACCGACGGTGTCGTTGATGAGCTTGAAAAAATCGAGGTCGATGAAGAGTACGGCAAGCTGGGTCTTGCGCCGCGTTGCCGCTGAAATGGCCTGCTGCAGGCGGTCCTTGAGCAGCGCGCGGTTGGCCAGCCCGGTCAGGGTGTCATGGTGCGCCAGGTGCTCGATATGCGCCTCGGCGACTTTGCGCGCGCTGATGTCTTCAACAAAGCAGAGGACGAATGCCAGCTCTCCGTCGAGCTCGACGGGCTGGAAGTGCCAGCTGAACGTTGGTACGCGGTTGCTGGTGGCGAAGCGGTAGGGGCTTTCCAGTTGCACCGTCTCGCCGGCAATGGCCCGCCGGATCGATTTGCCGAGCGCGGTGTCTTCAGCTTCGGCGAGCACCGAGCGGCCAACGATCTGCTTGCGCGGCGCACCGGCGTACTCGGCAAATTTTTCATTGCAGTCGAGCAGTTTTCCATCGCGATCAAGCAGCCAGATGCCGATCGGTGCCTGTTCGAAAAGCGCGCGCAGTTTTGTCTCGCCTTCACGCAGGGAACGCGTCATCCGCCGTGCCAGGGTCTCGGCGCGTGCGCGCGTGGTGGCCAGTGACCAGACAATGACGAAGAGCAGCAGGCTGACCAGCGCACCTCCGGCCAGCAGCCGCCCGGAGGCGACCTGGCCGCCAGTATTGGCGTCGAACGCCGGCAACGCGGCATAGTCGATCAGCCAGGTACGGCCGCCGATTTGCAGCGGGCGTGTGCGCCGATAGTGGCTGCGGCTGAAATCGAAGTCGGGGTGGCTGGCGTGGAACAGGTCTTCCGTGCGGGCCTCCGGTGCGTCATAGACGCGCAGGGCAACGTCGTCGGGTACTTTGCCGAGCATGCCGAGCATGAGTGCGTCGATACGGAAGCCGGCAGTGACATAGCCGAGCAGTGCGGCACGCCTTCCTTCCACCGTCACCGGCGCGCTGCCATTGCGGTACACCGCCTGGTACATCAGGAAGGCTGCCTGCGGCCTGGCCGGGTCGTCGATGACCAGGCTGAGCTTCGGGGTGATGCGATTCTCGCCGCTGTCGCGTGCCGCTATCAGGGTCTCGCGCCGGGTCTGGTGCGCCCAGCTGTCGGAACCGATCACCGGCATGTTCGCTGGTGTGCGCGGTTCGACGCCGGTAACCACGGCGTACTCCTTGCGGACGCCGGGCGGGCGTATGGAAAACCCCGGCTCGTCCTTGCGCACGGCTTGTTCGATGTGGTTTCGCTCGGCATGGGGGAAGTGGCGGATGTAGACCACGCCCGTCATGCCCGGATAGTTGTCAGTGATGCGCAGGGTGTCGTAAAGGCGTGTGAGTCCCGCTCGGTCGGGGTGGCCGGTGGCGCCGATGTAGGCCTGGCCGCCACGCAAAACCTGGGCGTAGGCAGTCAGTCGGGCCTGGATGGTGGCGTGGACTTCGTCGCTGCGGGCTTCGAAACGGGCCTGCGTCAGCCTGTCGGCGTTGTTCTTGCTGACATGCCAGCCAAACAGCGACAGGCAGGCGCCAAGTGTGAGCGCAAGCCAAGCCATCCAGCGTTGCGGATGCAGTGCACTGGTGGCGTCCCTGCTCGGGGTGTTGAGGAAATCAGCGGACACCGTGGCTACCGGGGGAGACCCGCACGATCAGCTTGCTGCTCACGCCATACCGTCGGCCGCAGCACCGGCCCAGAGCGTGTTGAGATCGGGGATCTTCCACTTGGCCGGATCTTCCCGCCCGGCAATCTTGTCCTGTACGCCGGGGTGTGAAAGGTCGATTTCCTCGGGGCGGATACGGGCGTTGGCCTTGGTTGAGAAGAAGACCTTGACCCGAGGGGTCAGCAAGGATTTCTCCGATTGTTCGGTGACCACGCCGAGCCGTCCCGATTCGAGCCGAACCAGCGAGCCGATCGGGTAGATGCCGACACTTTTGACGAAGGCCTGGAATACCGCTTCGTCGAAGTGTCCCTTGGCCCATTCGGCCATCTTGCGTAGTGATTCTGCCGGATCCCAGCCGGCCTTGTAGGGTCGGTTGGAGGTGATGGCGTCATAGACGTCGCAGACGGCACCCATCTTGGCGAAGAGGCTGATTTCCTCGCTCTTCAGCCGGTGTGGGTAGCCGCTGCCATCCGTTTTTTCGTGGTGGTGCAGGCAGACGTCCAGCGCGATGTCGCCAACGCCACTGCCTTGAAGCAGCGCTTCATGGCCCAGTTCCGGGTGCTTCTTGATGATGGCGAATTCGTCGTCGGTGAGCTTGCCCGGCTTGTTCAATATCTCGTTTGGCACCAGGGCCTTGCCAAGATCGTGCAGCAGCCCGGCGAGGCCGGCTGTTCGTGTCTGCTGCTCGTCGAGTCCGAGCTGGCGGGCGAGGGCAATCATCAGCGCGCAGACGGCCACCGAGTGCATATACGTGTAGTCATCGGCAGTTTTCAGCCGTGCCAGGCTGATCAGCGCGCCGGGATTGCGCAGCACCGAATTGGAAATTTCTTCGACCAGCGGGGCGCAGTCTTCCGCTGAAACGGCATTGCCCATGCGCGCTTCCTGGAACATCGAGACAACCGCCTGCTTGGATTTGGCGCAGATGCGCGCGGCACGGGCGGCTTCGTCACGCATCGAGACGCGTTGCTGCGCTGTCGGTGCTGCTGCGGTGGCGGCCTCGCCGAGCTCGCGTTCGACCTCTGCTTCGCTGGCTTCGCGGCTGACGCCTTCAATGCTGTCGATGCCCTTGCTGGCATCGATCCAGACTTCCTTGATGCTGCTGGCGCGAATGCTGGCGAGGTCGGCCGGGTCCTTGAGCACGAATTTGGTGCGCCAGAACGGATGCTCCATCCACGAACCACAGAATTCGTGCAGGTGCATGCCGAGGGTGAGGTGTTCGACGCTGATTTTCTTGAGCATGGGCGCAATTATGCGCCGTCTCGGCACCCCGGAAAAGACAAAGGAGGCCGAAGCCTCCTTTGTGTCTACAGTGTTTCTTTGTCGGTGAGCGCTTACAGATTTGCGTCAGCGCGGAGTGCTGCAGCCTTGTCCGTGGCTTCCCAGGTGAACTCCGGCTCGTCGCGGCCAAAGTGGCCGTAGGCGGCGGTCTTGGAGTAGATCGGGCGCAACAGGTTGAGCGACTGGATGATGCCTTTCGGGCGCAGGTCGAAATGCTTGCCGATCAGGGCGACGATCTTGTCATCCGAAATCTTGCCGGTGCCGAAGGTGTTGACCATCAGCGAGACTGGCTTGGCAACGCCGATGGCGTAGGCCACCTGCACTTCGCACTTGTCGGCGAGGCCGGCAGCAACGACGTTCTTGGCGACATAGCGGCAGGCGTAGGCTGCCGAACGGTCGACCTTGGAAGGGTCCTTGCCGGAGAAGGCGCCGCCGCCGTGGTGCGCAGCACCGCCGTAGGTGTCGACGATGATCTTGCGACCGGTCAGGCCGCAGTCGCCGTGCGGACCACCAACGACGAAACGACCCGTCGGGTTGACCAGGAAGCGGGTGTCGGCGGTGATCATGTCCTTTGGCAGCACCGGCTTGATGATCTCTTCGATCACGGCTTCGGTCAGCTGGGCGTGCGAGACATCCGGGCTGTGCTGGGTCGAGACGACGACGGTGTCGATCGAGACCGGCTTGCCATCGACGTACTTGACCGTCAGCTGCGACTTGGCATCCGGACGCAGCCAGTTGATACGGCCGTCGCGACGGACTTCGGCCTGGCGCTGCATGAGGCGGTGCGCGTAGTGAATCGGGAAGGGCATCAGGGTTTCGGTTTCGCGGCAGGCGTAACCGAACATCAGACCCTGGTCGCCAGCGCCCTGGTCGAGGTCCAGGCCCTGACCTTCGTTCACACCCTGCGCGATGTCCGGCGACTGGGTGTTGATGGCGGTGAGGATGGCGCAGGACTTGTAGTCAAAGCCGATGTCGCTGTCGGTGTAGCCGATGCGGCGTACGGTTTCCTGGGCGATCTCGCGGTAATTGACGTGGGCCTTGGTGGTGATTTCACCGGAGATGACGACCAGGCCGGTGGAAACCAGCGTTTCGCAGGCGACACGGCCGGTGGGGTCGACGGCCAGGATGGCGTCGAGAACGGCATCGGAAATCTGGTCGGCTACTTTGTCGGGGTGGCCTTCGCCAACGGATTCTGAGGAAAAGAGGTATTCGCTTGCCATTTGATCTGCTCCTGAAACGACCCTTGTTTGTCGGCGTTACCGACCCCGGGTCACGGGCAGGCGACGCTTTAGCAGTATTTTCGAAGGGTGAAACCTGATGTTTTAGCCCCCCGGCTCGCCCTGCAAGTTGTCCTATTAACTCGGCGAGACGATAATTGTAGCCTTTTTCCCGATCGCTGCAAGTTCATAGGCCGTCCATGCGCTTCCTGTTTCGACTCCTTTCCCTGCTTCCCCTGCCGGTAATTCACCTGCTGGGCGGGCTTGCCGGTGTTGTGGCTTACCTCGCGTCGCCGACCTATCGTCGGCACCTGCACGAGAACATGGCGGGTGCGCTGGGGGCGGTGGACGCTGCACGCTTTCGCTGGGCGGCAGTTGCTGCTGCCGGACGCATGAGCCTGGAGTTGCCACGGATCTGGCTGCGGACGCTGGAGGAGGCTGTGACGATGGTGGCCGAAGTCAGGGGGCAGGAACTGGTTGACGCCGCCCGCGCTGCTGGCAAGGGTATCGTCTTCGTCACGCCGCACCTTGGCTGCTTCGAAATCACCGCCCAGTATCTGGCGACGCAGGCGCCGATCACCGTGCTCTACCGGCCGCCACGGCAGGCCTGGCTGCAGGAGATGATCGAGCGCGGCCGCCAGCGCGCCAGTCTGCATCTGGCACCGGCCGATCTCTCCGGCGTGCGTGGATTGTTGAAGGCGCTGAAAAAGGGGGAGGCAATCGGCCTGCTGCCGGATCAGGCGCCGAAGGTCGGTGAGGGGCGCTGGCTGCCGTTTTTCGGCCGTCAGGCCTATACGATGACGCTGGCGGCCCGCCTCTCCGAGACGGGGGCGACCGTCCTGTTCACCTGGGGTGAACGCCTGCCCGGCGGAGCCGGCTACCGCATTCACTTCAGTGCCCCGACAGTGCCGCTCGAAGGTGATCTCGAAGCGCGCGCCGTGGCCATCAATCGCGAAGTCGAAGCGCTGATCCGAGCCTGTCCGGGGCAGTATCTCTGGGGTTACAACCGCTACAAGCGGCCGAAAGGCGTCGAGGCGCCGCCGGCAGCCGACGCCGGCAAGGCGCCAGGGACGGCCTGATGCAGCTGGCGTTCTGCCTCTACAAGTATTTTCCGCACGGTGGCCTGCAGCGCGACTTCATGCGCATTGCGCTGGCTTGCCAGGCGCGTGGGCACACCATTCGCGTTTATACACTCGAGTGGCGGGGCGATGTGCCGGCGGGCTTCGAAGTGATTGTGGTGCCGGTGCGCGCGATCACCAATGTCCGCCGTTACGCCAGATTTACCGACTGGGTGCAGCGTGATCTGGCTCAGCGGCCCGCCGAGCGTGTGGTCGGCTTCAACAAGATGCCGGGGCTGGACGTCTATTTTGCTGCCGACCCTTGCTACGAAGACAAGGCGCGTACCTTGCGCAATCCGTTCTACCGGCTGTCCGGGCGCTACCGGCATTTCGCCGCTTACGAAAAAGCGGTGTTTGCGCCGGAAGGCCGCACTGAAATCCTGATGATTTCGCAACTGCAGCAACCCTTGTTCGTAAAACACTACGCCACACCAGCGGTCCGCTTCCATCTGCTGCCGCCGGGAATCTCGCGGGATCGCCGGGCGCCGGAAAATGCTGCCGAGATACGTGCCGCCTTCCGTGCCGAGTTTGGCTTGGCCGATGCCGACCGCCTTTTGGTGCAGATTGGCTCCGGTTTCAAGACCAAGGGGCTGGATCGCAGTCTGGCCGGGCTTGCGGCGTTGCCGGAAGCGTTGCGCCAGCGCACTCGGCTGATCGCCATCGGTGCCGATGAGCCGTCGGCCTTCAAGCGCATGGCGATCTCACTGGGCATCGGTGAGCGCGTCGACATCCTGCAGGGGCGTGATGACATACCGCGTTTTTTGCTCGGTGCCGATCTCCTGATCCACCCGGCCTACAACGAAAATACCGGTACTGTGCTGCTCGAGGCGGTAGTTGCAGGATTGCCGGTTTTGACTACCGCGGTCTGCGGCTATGCGCACTACATCGAGGCGGCTGGCGCCGGCATCGTACTGGCGGAGCCTTATTCGCAGGCGGCGCTCAACGCGTCGCTGGCACACATGCTCAGCGACGACACGGCGCGCCGGCAGTGGCAGGCGAGTGCTCTGGATTTTGCTGCGCACGCCGATATCTACGACAACGCCGAGGTGGCGGCCGATATCATCCTGAAAGGGTGCACGTGAGCGAGGCGGTGAAAGATCCGGCATTGTTTCTCGATGAGCCCTTCCAGTCACTGTGGGCCGGGCAGGACCCCTTTGTTGCGGTTGAGGCATTGCAGGGCAAGGTCTACCGTGAGCTGGAGGCGCGCCGCACGCTACGCGTCGAAGTGGCTGGCCGTGCCTACTTCGTAAAGATCCATCGCGGGGTGGGTTGGGGTGAAATCGTCAAGAACCTGGCTTCGTTTCGCCTGCCGGTGCTTGGCGCGAGTAATGAGTGGCGTGCAATCAAGCGTCTGGAGACGCTCGCTGTCGACACAATGCGTGCGGTGGCCTACGGCGTGCGGGGCGGTAATCCGGCGACGCAGCACTCATTCATTGTGACCGAGGAACTGGCGCCAACGATCAGCCTTGAGGATTTTTGCCGTGACTGGCCGACCCGGCCGCCCGCGCCACAATTGAAATGCGTGCTGATCGAGCGCGTCGCGACGATGGCGCGGCGCATGCATCAGGGGGGTGTCAATCACCGCGATTTCTATATCTGTCATTTTCTCCTGCACCTCGACCCGGCACCGATGGCAGACAGTCTCAAGCTGTCACTGATCGATCTGCACCGTGCGCAGATCCGGGTGGCAACGCCGCGCCGCTGGCGCGACAAGGATCTGGCATCGCTCTATTTTTCGGCGCTCGACATCGGGCTGACGCGGAACGATTTTCTGCGTTTCCTGCGGGCTTATTTCGCTGCGCCGCTACGCGATATCCTGCGCGATGAAGCTGGCCTGATAGAGCACCTGAACCGTGAAGCGGCTTGGCTGTTGCGGCGTTACCAGAAAAAATTCGCCCCGAAGGTGGCGGCATGATCGACTGGACGTTCAATCCTGAGTTTCACGGTCGTGACGCCGAGCGCCTTTTCGGCAGCCTGGCCGCCACCTTCACTGTGAAGGGGGAACCGATTGCCAAGGCGCCGCTGTCTAGCGTTGAGCGTGTCGTCGCCGATGGGACGCGTTATTACGTCAAGCGCTATGTCGGCAACGGCAAGAACGCGGTACGTCGCTGGTTCGGTCTGCGCGGCCTGATTGCGCCCCAGCGGGTGGTCAAGGAGTGGGAGAACCTGCTGCGCTTCCGCGCATGGGGTATTCCGACGGCGACGCTCGTGGCCTATGGATTGGAGCGCGTGCGTGGTGGCTTCGTGCGCGGTGCGCTGGTTACTGCGGAAATCGCCGGAACCGCCGACATGGGGACGATGGCCAACGAGAACGATGTGCGTCTCGACGACCGGAAGTGGATGGCCGAGGTAATGCGGCAAGTCGCGAGGTATGCGCGTCTGCTGCACGATGCCGGCTTTGCCCACAATGACCTGAAATGGCGCAACTTGCTGGTCGATCGCGGTGAGTCGCCCACGGTTTTCCTGATTGACTGTCCGAGCGGCGGTTTCTGGCGTGGACCGATGCTGCGCTATCGTATCGTCAAGGACCTGGCCTGCCTCGACAAGATCGCCAAGCACCGGATGTCGCGTACGCAGCGCTTGCGCTTCTATCTCGACTACGCCGGACATAGACATCTGACTGTTGCCGACAAACGACGTATTCGTCGCATCCTCAGGTTTTTTTCGGGGCGGGAATGAGCGACCTTCTGCCAGCGCAGCCAGCAACGACTGATGCGAGCCAGTTGCGTGCCGCCGGGCGCCACCCTGTTGTCCCTTTTCGTGTGGCCCTGGACGGCGGGCAAACACTGACGATGTTGCGCCTGCTGCGCGTGTTGCCAGGCAAACGCATCGTCGGCGAGGCCGACTATTCAGGTAAGCGTGTTCTTGCCAAGCTGTTCGTTGCAAGTGGCAGCGAACGGCACTGGCAGCGGGAATGTTCAGGCCTTGCTGCACTAAGGGCGGGCGACTTGCCGACGCCTGAAGTGTTTGCGGCTGCTCCGCTTGCCGGCGGTGGCCACGCGATTCTCACCGAGTTTGTTGCCGATGCCGAGTCGCTGGATACGGTGTGGAGCCGCACAAGCCATCTTGCGGTTGGCGACGCGGCTGCGCTGGCGGTGCTCGCTCCGGCGCTGGCGATGTTGGCGCAGATGCATCGGGCTGGGATGGCGCAGGAGGATCTCCACCTGGGAAATTTTCTGCGTGCCGCCGAGGTGTTGTTGGTGATCGATGGTGATTCGGTGAACACTTTCGAGAAGCCGCTTGCGGCAATGCCGGCAGCAGGCAACCTGGGAATGCTGTTGGCACAACTGCCTGCTGCTTGGGATGCGGCCTGCGGCGCGCTGCTGAACATCTACAAAGAGGCCGGAGGCACAGCAGTGATCAGCGAAGCTGACTTGCAGGCCGAGATCGATCGCGAGCGTCGCTGGCGGCTCAAGGATTTTCTGGGCAAGTGCGTGCGCGATTGTTCGTTGTTTGCGGTGAGCAAAACAGCCACGCGTTTTTCTGCGGTGTTACGCCAATCGCTGGATCAGCTGGCGCCTCTGCTCGCAGACCTGGACCGGGCACTGGATGTGGGGATTCGTCTCAAGTCTGGCAATACCTGTACGGTGGCGCGTGCGGATGTTCCCGGTGGTGAGGTGGTGATCAAGCGTTACAACCTGAAGAGCGTCAGCCATGCGCTCTCGCGATTCTGGCGCCCGAGTCGGGCGTGGCATTCGTGGCGTGAGGCGCATCGGCTCCGCTTGTTCGGTGTCGCCACGCCGCAGCCGTTGGCGTTGGTCGAGGAACGTTTCGGGCCGATGCGTCGGCGCGCCTGGCTGGTCACCGAATTTTGTCCGGGAGCAAATCTGGCCGGACATTTGTCGGCCGATTGTGAACCTCCCATGGCTGAAGCGGCAGCGATCACGACCTTGTTTGTAACGCTGCATCGGCTGCGCATCAGCCATGGTGATCTGAAAGCGACGAACCTGCTCTGGCATGCCGGGAAGATCTGGCTGATTGATCTCGATGCCTGCACGCAGCATCGTTCCGATGCGGCCTATCGCAAGGCCTGGGCGCGGGACAGGGGGCGCCTGTTGCGTAACTGGCCGGCAAGTTCTGCACTGGTGCAGTGGTTACAGAAAACGCTGCCGGCTGCCTGAGTCAAGCTCCGGCAGCGGCTTCGCCGTCTGTTGCTGTTGCCTCCTCGAACTGTACGGCGTGCAAGCGTGCGTAATGACCGTTGGCGGCCAACAGTTCTCTATGCGTACCGCGCTCGACGATTTGACCCTGGTCCATGACCAGGATGAGGTCGGCCCGCTCGATGGTCGACAGGCGGTGTGCGATGACCAGCGTGGTCCGCCCCTTCATCACCTGATCAAGTGCTGCCTGGATGTGACGTTCGGATTCGGTATCCAGCGCCGAGGTGGCCTCGTCGAGGATCAGGATCGGAGCATCCTTCAGTAGTGCCCGTGCGATCGCCAGGCGCTGGCGTTGGCCACCGGACAGGAGGACGCCATTTTCGCCGACCAGCGTGTCGAACCCCTGTGGCAGGCGATCAATGAATTCTCTGGCAAATGCAGCTTCGGCGGCACGCTCGATTTCCGCACGCGGTGACTGGGCGAGATCGCCATAGGCGATGTTGGCGGCGATGGAGTCGTTGAACAGTACAACCTGCTGGGTGACGAGTGCCACATGCCGGCGCAGGTTGCGTAGCGTGTAGTCCTCGACATCGACTCCGTCGATCAGAATCTGGCCGTCCTGGTGATGGTAGAAGCGCGGAATGAGTCCGACCAGCGTTGACTTGCCGCTGCCCGAGCGTCCGACGATGGCGACCATTTGGCCGGGTTCGATGGTTACATTGATATCGTTCAGCACCGGCAATTCGCTGCTCGGATACTGAAAACTCAGGTTGCGGATTTCGATACGGCCACTGACGCGCTCACGTTCGACAGTGCCGTGATCGACCTCGGGTTTTTCGTCGAGCTGCGCGAAGATGCTTTCGGCGCCAGCCAGTCCTTTCTGGATCGTGCCGCTGACTTCCGAAAGCTGACGGATTGGTTTTGGCAGCATGCCGGCAGCCGAGATGTAGGCGACCAGATCGCCAGCCGATGCGTCGCCGCGCAGGAGCAGTACGAAGAAGAGGATCACGGCCATGGCCGAGAAGGTCACCAGTTGCAGTGCAGGGGTGAAGGTGGCACCGGTCTTGACCATGCGCAGTTGCTTGGCATTGTTGTCGTCGCTTGCTGCCTTGAAGCGTCGCGATTCGTAATCTTCTCCACCGAAGCTGCGCACGACCCGGTAGCCCTGAATGGTTTCCGAGGCGACGTGCGTCAGATCGCCCATTGAGGCCTGGATCTTCTTGCTCTGCTTGCGGAATTTCCGGTTGGCACTGCCAACCATGATGCCAATGACCGGCAGGATGGCCAGCATGATCGCTGTCAGCTTCCAGTTCATCCACAGGAGATAGCCGAACAGGAAGGCGACAGTCAGGCCTTCGCGGATGAGTACTTTGATGGCATCTGTTGCCGCGCCGGTGACCATGGTCACGTTGTAGGTGATTCGCGAGATCAGGTGACCGGAGTTCTGTTGATCAAAATAGGCATTCGGCAGACGCAGGAGGCTATTGAACAGCGCCTGACGCAGGTTGTTCACCAAGCCAAGCGAAACGCGAGCCAGATAATAATTGCCGAGAAAGGAACCCACGCTACGCCAGACGATGATGATGACGAGAAGGATTGGTACGCCGTACATCAGTTGCACGTTGCCGATCAGAGGCAGGGGGTGGTGGGTCGCATCAGCCGGCGCCCCGAGGCCATCGACAAAATACTTGAGCACTGCCGCCAGCATCGGCTGTGACGACGCAAAAATCATGTAACCAACGAGACTGATGGCAAAGAGCCCGATGAACGGGCGCAGATAGCTCAGCAGGCGAAGGTAGATCTTTAGCGAAGAGGCTTGCTTGGGGTTGATTTGCTGCATGCGCAGGGGCTTTCCGATGCGATTGGCGGGCCTGAAATCCGGACGCTGGAGTTTAGCATGTCGCATTCTGCATGCTTCGCTTGCCCACAAGACGGTAAACTAGCGGTTTTTCCGGCGGGCAGACCCTTGAAGAGATTGAAACAGCAGGACTACCTTGCCTTGCGCGAGGGCGCTGAGGTGCTTGAAGTCGATCACCATGGTGAAAAAGTACTGCGCCTTGCCGACGGGACGATCCTTAAACTCTTTCGCCGGCGGCGGCTGATTTCCTCGGCAGCTCTTTTCCCCTATGCCTGCCGCTTCGCTGACAACGCGGAGGCGCTGGCCCGGCTGGGTATTCCGGTGCCGGAAGTTATCGAGGTTCTGCGCATCCCGTCGATCGCTCGTGACGCCGTCCACTATCGGCCGCTCGCCGGTAAGACCCTGCGCGAATTGATGCGCGCCGGGCTGTCGTCGGAGCGTAGGCAGGCACTGAGGACTGCCTTTACCCGATTGGTCATCGGCCTGCACGACAAAGGTGTCTATTTCCGCTCGCTACACCTCGGCAATATCGTGTGCACGCCGGATGGCCACCTTGGCCTGATCGATTTTGCCGATCTGCGCATTCATCCGTGGTCGCTCGGAAAATACCTGCGCACGCGTAACGTGCGGCGCATGCAGGCGATGGAGGAGGAGCGTGACTGGCTCGACTTCGACGCCATCGTCAACGGTCGGCAACCCGAAGTCGCTCGGCGCTGATGAGCAACACTCCGAATCTGCACCTGCGCTTCGCCGGCGCCCTGTTTCGCTACCTTTGCCGTGGCAGACTGCGCTTTCCGGGCGGGCATCGGCCTCCAGCCGGGCACATTGTTCCGCAAGCCTTTGCCGGTGTCGGTGTCGCAGCAGCCGAGGATGCCGCGGTCGACGATTGGCTGCTCGCCCGTCTGCATGAGGCCGGCATCTGCCACGTCCGCCTCGATTTCACCTACGGCGATGCCGAACGACCTGCCGCCCGCCTGCTCGAACGCTTGCTCGGTGAATCGCTTCAGGTGACGCTGCACCTGGTGCAGCCGGCCGAGCGTGCGCGAAAGATGGAAGTCAGCGATGAGGCTGGCAACGAATGGCAGGATTTCGTCAGGACAACCCTGGATCGTTTTGGCGCCCGCGTTGAGATCATCGAGATCGGTTCGACGGTCAATCGCAAGCGCTGGGCGGGCTATACGCTGGCCGGTTTCCTTGCCATGTGGGCGATTTCCTGGCGTGAGGTGCGCGCACGCGGGCTGACCTTGGCCGGCCCGAGCGTCACTGATTTCGAGCCCCCCTGGAATGTCGGTTTGCTGGCGCTGCTGCGCGAACGCGGCCAGTTGCCTGACCTGCATACGGACAACCTGTTCTCGGAGCGGTGCACCGAGCCAGAGCGTTTCGATCACAAGATCCTCGGTCATCGACTGGCGTCGCTGCACAAGTTCAATCTGGTCAAGAAGGCCCGACTGCTTGGCCGCATCGGTGCAGATTTCGACGTTCCCCGCCTGTTCTCCCCATCTGCCTTCTGGACGCTGCCGCGCATCGAGCGCCAGCTTCCGGACAGCGAACAGAAGCAGGCCGATTACCTGGTGCGTTACATGGTGCTCTGTGCCGCCTCAGGGGCGCTCGAACGCGCTTGGTGGGGGCCTCTGGTCTGTCATCGGGAAGGGCTGGTCGATGAGGGGGGGTTTTCTTATCCGGCCCTGGAACGCATTACCCACTACGCCGGTGTGCGTGGCCAGCTGTCCGATCTGCGTGCTCGCCCGGCGCTACGTGCCATCGGCGCATTTGCCGAGCTGATTCCTGGCAGCCGCTACGGAGGGCGCCTGAATGCCTCCGAACAACTGGAGGTGCATGCTTTTCACTCGGCGACAGGATTGGTTCACGTCGTGTGGACAACCAACGGCCGGGCAGCGGCGCTGCAGGATATCTATAGCCCGGATGATCTGCGTACTGCGCTCTGCCGCTGCCGCGATGGCGAGATCCTGCGCGAACGGCCGACTTTGGCAACTGAAGCGCCGCTTTACCTGCTCTGGCCTGCGGGGCGCCTGGTTGAAGTGCGCGCCGACGCTGGCATTCTGAAGAATGTCGCGCTTCACCGGCACGTTCCGGGCAAGACGCATTTCTTCTTCAGGGAAAATGGCTGGCGCGGCATCGTGCTTGCCTGCGACGCAGCAGAAGCAGCCCTACTGCTGGAACAAATCCATCCCGACCGGATCGGTCCGCCGGCGCGAGAGGCAACGCTACGCCACGCGCGCAACGCGATCTGGACCATGGAGGACCCGCGCACCGAGGGTGGGAAGCTGGTTATAAAACAGCCGGTGAAAATGCATCTGCACAAGAAGCTGCTCGACCGCTTCAAGCCGTCGAAAGGGCTGCGCAGCTGGAATGGAACCAGCGAATTGCTACGTCGAGGTGTTGCCACTGCACCTCCGGTGGCCTGGTTCGAGAAGGAGGGCGACGTCAGCCTGACGCAGAACTACTACCTCTGTGAGTATGTTCCCGCCGAGTTCACAGCGCGGGAGCTGATCGGGGCGTTTGCCGGTGGCGCCGAGCGCTTCATCGGCTTCGCTGAGGAGGACGCCTACCAGCAACTTTGCGACTATCTGCTGATAATGCACGGACGCGGCATACTTTTCCGCGATCTCTCTGGTGGAAATATCCTGATCGACAAAACTGAGGGGGGGAATCTCTCGTTCTCGCTGATCGACACCGGGCGTATTCACGTTTTCCGCGGGCCGCTATCGTTGCGCCAGCGCTTCGCCGATCTGGTGCGTATCTGCAACAAGTTGCACCCTCAAGGGCGCGGGAAGTTCCTGGCCATCTACCTCTCGGCGCTGCGTAAGCCGTTGCGCTGGTGGCACCGCTGGCCGTTTCTTCTTTACGATGCGAAGGTCGCTGCCAAGCGGCATATCGGCCGCAAGGCATGGAAGCGTCTGTTCGCAGCCTCCCGGAAGTAGGTCGGTGGCTCAGCTAGATTCCTCGAGCAGGATTTTTCCGAAGCGGCGGTAATCCTGGCTTGTTGGTGGGCGGAAATGGCTTTTCAGCATGGCTCCGACGAAAAGTGGGAAACATCCTGCTTCCCGCTTCCTGATGCGATTCCAGAATCGCCGCAGATACCAGCGGAAGTGTCGCTGCAGTTCATCGTCCGGTATCAAGCTAGGATTGGTCTCGATGAATTTCGCATAGGTGACGAAAAAAGCGCCAAGCATCTTCTGTCGCTGGCGCAGCGAATTTCCGGGGTGCTTGCGGTAGCTGGCGAGCACTTCCGGAACACGGGCGATGGCGTGACGGGTGGACAGCCTCAGCCAGCAATCTATGTCTTCCAGCGGCAAGGTTCGGTCGAATCCTCCGATCGCGAGGAAGGCATCACGACGTAGTGCGACCGATGGATTGGAAATCAGGTTGTGGTGAAACAGCCAGCGGTAGGCTGCAGGATCTGGCCCTGGCGGCGCATGCCGATCTGTCCGGCGGACTGGCTGTACGGTGCCATTGCTGTCGATGGTGTTGGTGTCGGTGTGCACCAGGGCCAGTGTTGGGAGGTTCCATTCAGTGATTGCAGCCTGTATGCGCGCCACCTTCTCCGGGTAGAGCCGATCATCCGAGCCGAGCAGGTGAACCCATTCTCCGCTGCAGGCCTCGATGCAGGCATTCGAGTTGGCGCTGACGCCGCAGTTTTCTCGCCGCTCGAGGACGATTCGGCGGAATCTGTCGCGATGCGCAGCCAGGAATCGTTTGGCGATCTCGAAAGTGTCGTCGGGAGATCCATCATCGATCAGCACCAGTTCCAGTTCGGGATAGGTCTGTGCGCAGACCGAAGCCAGGCAGGTCTCTATGTATCTGGCATGCCGGTAGGCGGGGATGGCGATGCTGACCAGTGGCAGACTCATCGTTCTCCCTCGCTGGCACGGCGGGCAATGATCACGGCGTCTCCATTACGCAATTCGAAGCGTTGGACGACGCGCAACCCGGTTTGCTGTAGCCACGATTCCCACGGCGGGTCCTTGCGCGAAATTTCCAGTACGAACAGGTCGTGGTTTCCTGTAGTGGCCGCCTTCCCGATTTCGTCACGCCGGTTCCGCTCCTGGACCAGTTTGTTCGACCAGCCCGCATGGTAGGCAGTACGACCGCTGTCGATATAGATTCTTGTCGTACCATCGACGTTGGCGGCCAGCCACTTTCCAGCGTCCACGAAATGACCCTTGCCTTGGCCGGTCGAGATGACGTTTGCGGCAGCGAGCGAAATGCAGACGGCAACGACTGCCATCCGCCAGCGAGGGAAGCGACGTGAGAGGAGGAGTAACCCGCTCGCCACGAAAGGGGTGGCCATCAGCAGAACCAGGCCGGTATAGCGCCCGGCGAGGAATTGCAGATCGAGCACGAAAACCGCCAGCACCAGTGCATGAACAATTGCGCCCCAGGCAAATAATGGATGACGCTGGAGCACGGCACGCCCTTCGCCGGCAACGAACAGGTAAGCGAGCGGCAGCAGCAGCAAACCGAATTTCTGGATGAGCTTGATCGGTACCAGTGCCAGCGAACCGAACAGCAGGATTGTTCCGGCCTGGCCACGTGCGTATTCGATCAGGGCGCCGGCGAGGGCTGCTGACTTGGCGTCGAAGTGCGAGACCCGCAGACGTCCAAGGTCGGCTGCGATACGGCCGTCTGTGAGGCGGCCTCCGAGGTAGGCCGAAACCAGCAGCGCCCCGCCCAGCGTCGGAAGCAGCCCGATCATAGCCAGGCGGCGCACGCGTTCGCCCTGCGGGGCAGAGAAAATCTGCCAGGCAATCAGGGCCGGGAAAAGTGCCAGAGCCTCCGGGCGAAACAGGGCTGCAGCGCCAAGCGCCGACTGGATGGCGACCGAGCCAAGCCAGGAGGGGCGCTCATCCCAGCGACCGGCAATCCACCAGGCCAGCATGACGAAGAACCAGCAGCCAAACTCGCGCAGCAACTCATTCCGGTATTCGTTGACGCCGGGTAAGGCAAGTACCGTCAGGCAAGTCATCCAGGCTAGCTCGGGTGAGCGCCGGGAAATGCACGACACCATCAAGGCGCAGGCGCCCGCCATGAAAATTGCGTTCAGCAGGTAAGCGGACGTTTCCAGCCCGAAGCCGGTTAATCTTGAAACGAGCGCGATGGCAATCGACAGGAAGGGCCAGGCAAAAAGCGCTTTCGCCGCAGCAAACCCTCCATCGAGGAAGGCCTGGGCAGTTCCGATGTAGAGCATGCCGTCGCGATTGATCGTGCTGCCGAGGCGAGTCACCAGTGACAGCAGCAGGCTGCCGGCGAATGCAACGGTGACCGGGGTGAGCCAGCGAGGAAGGGGTTTCGGGATGAGCATCGGATCTCTACAGGGTCAGTGCCGGGAGCATTTGGCCAGCGATGCGTGCGGACCAGGTGTGCCGCGCACGGAAAGCGGCCTGTCCGGCTGCTGCGATGGCCTCGCGTGCCGCTGGATTTTCTAGATAGTAGCGTACCTTTTCGGCCAGTTCTGCCGACGAACGAAAGGTCTCGATTTCCTCGCCGATACGGAACAGGCTGGCAAGTTCGTCGCAGTGGTCGGTCAGCAGGAAGCAGCCGGCGGCAAGTGCCTCGAAAATGCGCAGATTGATGCCGGTTTCAGCGCCGTAAAAATCGGTACGCGTGATGTTGAGCACGATTTTTGATTGTCCAAGCAGGCAATGAAGTTCGTTGCTCCATGCCGGTTTGTCGACGATGCGCTTGCGCAGCGCGTTTGAAATGAGCGGGAAGTTGCGCTGCCAGCGATTGCCCCGGATCGTCACGTGCTCGCGGATTCCTTCGAGCAGGAAGATGCGGCGCAGGTCGCAGCTGCCGATGAAGAGTACGTCGATTGGCTGATCATCGCGCGGCACGTTGATCAGCTTGGCGCCAAACGGAACGAAGGTGGCGTTCAGCCCGCAGGTGTCGCTGAAGAAGCGGGTCGTTACCTCCGAGCACGAGAGGATGCGGTCGTATGCTGGCAGTTCGTTCTCGACGAAGAAGATGAATTCGCGCCGCCGCCCATAGAGATTGCACGTGTCCGTGTCGTAGAGGGCCAGGCTCGCGTTGAACTCGTCGGCAAGCTGGCGCAACAGCTTCGGATCGTAGAATTTGTAGACGAAGCCGATGACCAGGATGTGGCTCGGTTGCTCGCGTGCGACCAATTCGCGCAGATCGTCGCCGATCAGCTTGGGTAGGAAGTAAAAGTGATCGCTGTCATGCCCCCGGTTGCGCAGCTTGGCGTAGGCCGAGTGTGCGGCATAGAACGGTCGCCTCGGCTGCTGCAGGCAGTCGACATGGATAGCGTTGATGCCGAGCTCACCAAAGGTCTCACACACCTCGCGGCCGAGCGGAACGCCTCCGATGCCATCAAGTATGAGTATCTTGCGCGGCTGTTTGCTCATAGCACCTTGCTCAAGGCAGCCAGAATGGCACGTGTACCGAGGAAAGGTTTCCAGATCGGTTCGCCGAACCATGGCAGTGTCAGGCGTGGGCAGACAACGGCAGCCGGCCCCCAGGCAGGGCGCCAGTGGAAGTGCGGATTGCGCTTGCGGTAAAGGGTAACCACCGGCACTTTGAGGAAGGAGGCGAGGTGACCGTTGCCGGAATCGTTGGCAATGACGGCGCCGGACTCGTAGAGGTAGGCCGCCAGCGCATCGATGCCTGGAAAAACTGGCGTCTCGAAAATGTTCCCCGGCAACTTTGCCCAGTAGTCGTGATTGGCTGGCGCTACGACGATCTTCGGATCGTAGCCGCGGTCCTTCAGTGCATGGCATAGGCGCATGAACGACTGCGGAGGCCAGTTCTTTTTCACCGGCCAGGCCGAATCCGGACTGACGACGATGCGCTGGCGATGTTGTCGATGCTGCAGACCCGCCGGCGGCGTGACCGTGACGTTCTGCGTCACGTGGCGCAGGTGCATTTTTTCGCGCAGGTAATGCAGCGTGATGTCCACGACACTCTCGGTCTCGAAATCACGGAAGCGGATTGAGCCGCTGCAATCGAGCAGGTCACGCAGTGCCGTGAAGGTGGACGCATCCCGGGTGTTGCGGATGCGCTCAGTGTGGTCGTGCCGCCAGCCTTTTGGTGTTTTTTGGCAGATAAGAACCCACTTCTTGCGCAGTTCGTCGGTCGTTTGCGCATCCATCCGGTTACGGAGAAACTGCGGTGGACTCATGATGACCAGGTCGTAGCCCGAAAAAGCTTCGTCGAAGTGCTCGGGCGCCGGATACGGCAGGATATTCAGTTGCGGCAGCCAATGCCGGATCTGGTAGGCGATATTGCCGAAATAGGTGACGTTGTAGCCGTTCAGGCGGAGATTTTCCGCCATCATCAGATAGATCAGGCCGTCGCCGAGCGAGCTGAAGGCGACCAATGCGATACGGGCCTCGCTGCGGGCGGTGACCACCACGGTCTCGTCGCTCATGGCGTGGCCTCTGGCCTGCTGAGCGCTTGCTGCACCATGGGCAGCGTGAAAAAGCGCTGGCGAGCGGCTTCGTCAGAGAAAGCCGACTCCAGCCGCTGCGCCGCGTCCGTGCACGATGCTCGCCGAGCGTCGACATCGCGGCAGCAGAACGCGATCAGCTGTTTTGCCAAGCCTGCCGCATCGCGTAGCGGGAACAGCATTTCAGTGTGTGCCACGACTTCCGGGGCGCCACCGCAGGCTGTCGCAATCACCGGCACGTTGGCAGCCATTGCTTCGAGCAGCACCATGCCGAAAGGCTCGTGGTCGGAGCTGAGTACGAACAGATCGAAGGCACTGAACAGGCCCCGTACGTTTGGCACCTGGCCGAGCAGGCGAACGCGATCGCCGATGCCGGAATCGGCGATCTGCCGGCGCAGCGCAGCTTCGAGCGGGCCGCTGCCGACAATGGCGAGGAGCGTTCCGGTTGGCAGGTTTGGCAGTGCTTTGGCAAAGCCGGCAATCAGCGTCGCCTGATCCTTGTCTGCATGCAGGCGGCCGACATTACCAACGACGAGGGCTTCGGTCGGCAACCCCAGCGCCTGCCGCGCCGCCTCGCGCGAAACGACTGCAGCGCGGGCTGCGTCGACATCGAGCCGGTTGTGCAGTGTCTCGATGCGGTCCGCAGGCCAGTCTGGCAATTGCTTGCGGATGTCGCCGCGTACGGCATCCGATACGCCGAGCAGCGACAGGCGTTTCCGGAAGGCGTTGGCAAACCAGCGGCGGGGCGCCCGTTTGTAGTCGCCAAAGGCGTGATGAACGCCGATGACCGGAAGTTTGGTCGCCAGGCAGGCAATGTAGATCGGCTTGAAACGGTGGGCGATGACCAGCGAAAAATCCCGGCTAGCTGCAATTTTTTTCAACGCGCGGATGGCGGCGAGCTTGAGCCCGCTCACCTCCTGACTGCGGTAGTTGAGAAAAATGACCTCGTCGGACGCCGAATTCTGGTTCGCCGCATCGCTCGGCTCACCCGTCAGATAAACGGTGAGCACCTTGTACGGACTTCCCTTGAACAGCGCCGCATACTGGCGCGCGACGTCAAGGAAGGGGCCGTAATGGCAGTGGCAGAACTGCAGTATCCAGCGCTCGGCCAAATCCTTACTCCGTCAGGGCGGACTTCTTTACCACCAGCACATCCTCCATGACCAGATATTCCAGGTCCGAGCCGAAGAACATGTTGAGCGCATCCGTTGGCGAGCAGATCATCGGTTCGCCGCGCCGGTTGAGCGAGGTGTTGAGGGCAACACCGTTGCCGGTGAGTTTTTCCAGTTCGAGCATCAGGTCGTAGTAGCGCGGATTGAACTCGCGCTTGAGTACCTGCGCGCGCGAGGTGCCGTCTTCGTGCACGACTTCCGGCACGCGCGACTTCCACTCCTCCGCAACCTCGAAGGTGAAAGTCATGAACGGTGCCGGGTGTTCGTTGCCGAGCATTTTCGGGCCAACGGTGTCGAGCATGCTCGGGCAGAAGGGGCGCCAGCGTTCGCGGAACTTGATCTGTTCGTTGATGCGATCGGCAACGCCGGCCGCACTCGGGCAGCCTAGGATCGAGCGGCCGCCGAGCGCGCGCGGGCCAAATTCCATGCGGCCCTGAAACCAGGCGACCGGATTGCCGTCGACGAGCACCTTTGCGATACGTTGCGGTACGTCGTCGATCTTCTGCCACTGCGGCTTTGACGGATGGCGTGCGCAGGCGGCGATGACATCCTCGTTGCTATAGGCCGGGCCGAGATAGACGTGCTCCATCTTCTCGACCGGCACGCCACGCTGCACGGAGACGTAAGAGGCCGCGCCAATCGCCGTGCCGGCATCGCCGGAGGCCGGCTGCACGAACAGCTCCTTCAGGTCCGGGCGGGCGATGATCTTCTGGTTCAGCTTGACGTTCAGCGCGCCGCCGCCGGAGAAAGCCAGCTTGCCGGTTTCCTTGAGGGTATCGCCGAGGTAGTACTCGATCATCGAGAGCGAGAGGTCCTCGAACAGCTTCTGCATGCTCGCCGCATAGTGGATGTAAGGGTCGTCGGCGATATCGCCGTGGCGCATCGGGCCGAGCCAGTCGATCAGCTTGGGCGAGAAGTAAAAACCTTTGCCCTTTTCCTTGTAACGCCGAAAGCCGATCACATTGGCGTAGTCGGTGTTGACGATCAGCTCGCCATTCTCGAACTTCGCCAGTCGAGAAAAATCGTACTTGTTCGGGTCGCCGTAGGGTGCCATGCCCATCACCTTGTACTCGCCGTCGAGCATCTCGAAGCCGAGGTATTCGGTAATCGCGCCGTATAGGCCGCCCAGCGAATCCGGGTCGTAGAATTCCTTGATCTTGTGGATCTTGCCGTTCTCGCCATAACCGAAGAAGGTCGTCGCGTACTCGCCCTTGCCGTCGATGCCGAGGATTGCCGTCTTCTCGGTGAAGCCCGAGCAGTGGTAGGCGCTGGAGGCGTGCGCGAGGTGGTGTTCGACCGGCACGATCTCGATTTTTTTCAGGTCAAAACCGAGCTGCGCGAGGCACCATTCGATGCGCTTCTTGTAGCGGAAATATCGGCGGTTGCCGGTGAGAATCGCATCCAGCGCGCGGTCCGGTGCGTACCAATAGCGTTTCGCGTAATGCCAACGTGCCTTTTCGGCGAGGCTGATCGGGGCAAAGGGGATGGCAACCACATCCACGTCGCCCGGTTTGATGCCGGCGAAGTCGAGACAGAACTTCGCGGCCTCGTAGGGCATGCGGTTCTTCGCGTGCTTGTCGCGGACAAAGCGTTCCTCTTCGGCGGCGGCAACGAGCTTGCCGTCGATATAGAGGGCGGCCGAGGGGTCGTGCGTCAGTGCGCCGGAAAGTCCAAGTACAGTCAGTGCCAAAATCGGGTCTCGTGCAGTCGTTTTGCCGGAGGGTTGCCGGCGCTAAGCGCGCAAGTATACCTGTCCGGCGGCATTCTTCGGTAAATCAGGTGCTTGCGCCGGATTGCCGATGTGCCAGGAGCAGCCTCTGCCATTCCTCTTCGGACCATACCCGCTGGTGCCGCTTCAATTGTTCCAGATCATGGCGGGCGGCCTTGCCCGGCAGCAGTGGCTTGCGCAGCTTTTCCAGATCGATCAGCGCGACGGCCGGCCGCTCTCCTTCCCAGCGCACCATGATGTGCTTGTCGTAGAGGCAGCTGTGCTGCCAGCCGGCGCGGTGCATGATGCCGAGCATGCGGCCGGTGGCGCTGGCCAGTGTCGAGCGTGCGGTGGCATCCAGCCCGGTCTGGGTGTCCAGCGCCAGAAACCCGGCCAGTTCCTCGGTGACCAGCACCGCTTCGTAACCTTCTGCCGATTTGCGCTCGCCGTGGAAAACCGGTTTCGGCACGGTCAGGCCGAGTGCCTGCAGGTGGCCGATGTTGACTCGTTCGCGGCTTGCCGTCGGCCAGCCGAAGGGGTGGTCCAGCGTGCGGCACAGGTGGTTGCACTGTTTCTTGATGTAATAGAGGGTGTCGCCGATGCGCAGGCGCATCATGCCGCTCCAGCCATTGCGCCGGTGATTCGGTTCTTCTACCCAGGCGCCGGGGGCGTTCCACCAGCCGTCAAAATCGCTGGGTAATACGACAGGGGTTTCGGCGCTGGCGGGGTGGTTCATGGCAAGGCTTTCATTCATGCGGAGACGGATTTCTTGTAGGGGCGCTCCTCGCCCGGCGGCCGGGTCTTGAACCGGCGGTGCACCCAGTAATACTGCTCGGGCATGGTACGCACCACGTCCTCGATCCACGCATTCATGCGCCGGGTGTCCGCGGCCACGTCCTCTGTCGGGAAATTTTCCCATGCCTCGCCGAACTCCACCAGATAGCCTTCGCCGCCCGGCAGCATGCGCGTTACGCAGGGTACAACTACGGCGTCGGCCAGCCGCGAGAGCCGCGAGAGTCCGGTAATGGTCGAGGCCGGCACACCGAAGAAGGGTACGAAGAGCGCATCCTTGGTCCGGAAATCCATGTCCGGCAGGTAATAGAAGGGGCGGCCGGATTTCATCGCCTTGACGCTGGCGCGCGGGCCGTCGCGGCGCGACAGCAGCTGCTGGTTGCCGAAACGGCTGCGGCCGGCCAGCAGCAGGCGGTTGAAGACCGGGCTGCTCTGCTCGGCGTAGATGCTGACGATGTCGAAACGCATGGTCACCGCCACGCCGCCGGCGTCGAGCCCGACGAAGTGCGGCGCCAGCAGCATCACCGGCCGGCCGGCGTCGCGCAGCGCCTGCACCTTGTCTTCGCCGCTGACGCGGATCAGACGCATCAACCGTTCGCGGGAGGCCCACCAGAACAGGCTGCGCTCCAGCATGCTGCGTCCGAGTGCCTGAAAATGCGCCTTGGCCAAAGCCTCGCGAGCGGCGGCGTCGCGTTCCGGAAAGCACAGCGCCAGATTTACCTGCACGATATGCCGGCGCTTCTTGGCGAAGCGGTAGAGCAGCAGGCCGAGACCGCGCCCGAGCGCTGCCAGCAGCGGCAGGGGCAGGAAGTGGAGCAGCCAGAGGAGGGCCACAGCGGCGTGGGAAAACATGGGAGGCGAGATTGAAGGCGAAATGGAGAGCAGGCTTGGCAGGGGACCGGGAGAGGCCGCAGTATCTCCGGCATCGCTGCCGGGGTCAAACCGGGGGCGGGGGGGGCTCGCAAGGCCGGATGATTGCCCTGGCCGCTGCCGGAACGGATAATCCCCCGGTTCCCACAGGATGCTTCGCCATGCCAGCAGATCTCCAGATCCAGCCAGTGTCTGTCGCCGACGTCGAGGCCGTTGCCGCCCTTGCCCGCGAAATATGGCAGCACGCCTATGCAGGGATCATCACGCCGGCGCAGATCGACTACATGCTGGCCCAGCGCTACAACGCAGCCCGCCTGTGCGAAGAACTGGCAAGGCCTGGCTGCTGGTGGGATCAGGCTTTTGTTGATGGCGTACGCGTTGGTTTTTCCTCCTGCTACCTGACGGATGTTCCGGGCGAGATCAAGCTGGACAAGGTCTATGTGCACCCGGCGCAACAGCGCAGCGGTATCGGTGGCGCACTGATCGACGGCGTTATCGCGCATGGCCGCCAAGCGGGCTGCAATACGCTGATCCTGGCGGTCAACAAGCAGAATGCCAAGGCCATAGCGGCCTATGAAAAGCGTGGTTTTTCCGTACGCGAGGCGGTTCGTGTCGATATCGGCGGCGGATTTGTCATGGACGACTTTATAATGACCCGATCCATTGCGCAGGTGCCATCAATCGTAGCCATGAAACTCAAATTTTCTAAAATGCACGGGCTGGGCAATGACTTTGTTGTGCTCGACGGTTTTAGCCAGCCGCTTGATCTCTCGACGGAACAGCTACGCCATCTGGCCGACCGCCATTTTGGCGTCGGCTGTGACCAGATCCTGCTCGTCGAGAAGCCCTCTCAGCCGGGCGTCGATTTTCGCTATCGCATCTTCAATGCCGACGGCGGCGAGGTCGAGCAGTGCGGCAACGGTGCCCGCTGCTTCGTGCGTTTCGTGCACGATCAAGGCCTGACCGACAAGGCCGAAATTCGCGTCGAAACAATGAGTGGTGTGATCGGGCCGCGCCTCGAAGTCAATGGTCTGGTGACCGTTGATATGGGTGTTCCGGTGTTTGACGCCGAGCGCATCCCCTTTGTCAGTCCGTCCAACGATGTCGTGCAAAAACTGATGGTCGGTGACCGCGAAGTGATGATCACCGCCGTTTCCATGGGTAACCCGCACGCCGTGCAGGTTGTGCCGGATGTCGACAGGGCGCCGGTGGAAAAGGATGGCCCGCAGATCGAATCTCATCCGCGCTTTCCGCAACGGGTTAACGCCGGTTTCATGGAAATTGTCGACCGGCACACGGTCCGTCTGCGCGTTTATGAGCGGGGAGCAGGGGAAACCCTGGCCTGCGGCACCGGGGCCTGTGCGGCCGTAGTCGCCGGAATCAGTCGCGGGCTGGTTGACTCGCCGGTATGTGTCGAGACGCGCGGCGGAGAATTGAACATTGCCTGGAATGGGGCAGGAACGCCGGTGCTGATGACCGGGCCGGCAGTTACCGTATTTTCTGGAGAAATCGAGTTATGAAGGCTGATGAGGTAGCGCATTACCTGCAGAACAATCCGCAGTTTTTCGAACACTATGCGGATTTGATGGCGCAGATTGCCATCCCGCATCCGCACAGCGGCCGCGCCATCTCGATCACCGAGCGGCAAATGCTGGCGCTGCGCGACAAGAACCGTCAGCTGGAAGCCAAGCTGGTCGAGTTGATCGGTTTCGGCGAGGACAACGATGCCATCAGCGAAAAGATGCAGCGCCTCGCCGTTGCGCTGATCACCGCCTATACCTTCCAGGCAGTGATTCACACCCTTGGCTATCACCTCAAGGAAGACTTTTCCATTCCGCAGGTGGCCGTGCGTTTGTGGAGTCTGCCTGCCGGCGAGCGCGACGATCTGCCCGAATTCGCGGCAGTCAGCCAGGAACTGCAGGTTTTCGCAGAAACACTGACGCACCCCTTCTGTGGATCTACCTCAGGCTTTGAAACTTCAACCTGGTTCGGCGAGGCCTCGGTCAATATCCGTTCGCAGGCACTGATCGCGTTGCGGTCAGGCGGCGGCACTATCGGCATGATCGCCCTTGGGGCCTACGACATGGAACGCTTCTATGCCGGCATGGGCACCCTGTACCTCGATCGCCTGGGGGAAATGGCCTCGGCAGCCATCGCGCGGACACTGGGAACGGCATGAATCCCGAAGCCAGGGGAATCGATGCCAACATCGATACCTGGCTGGCTGAACTCGCCGGCCAGCGCCGGCAGTCGGCACACACCATCGCCGCTTATCGCCGCGACCTTGCCTTGTTGAGCGAGTTGGCAGGGGAAACGCCCTTCCCGGCCTTGCAGGTACACCACATTCGCCGCTTCGTTGCCCAGTTGCATTCGCGGGGGCTCGCCGGGCGTTCGCTGGCGCGTGTGCTGTCGGCCTGGCGGGGCTTCTATCGCTGGCTGGGTCTGCGTGGGCTGGCCGTGCAGAATCCCGTGGCGGGTGTGCGCCCACCGAAGAGCCCGAAGGCGCTACCGCATGCGCTCTCACCGGATGAGGCCAACGCCCTGCTCGAAAGCACTGGCGACGATCTGCTCTCGCTGCGGGACCAGGCCATCTTCGAGCTGTTCTATTCCTCCGGTTTACGCCTTTCTGAACTGGATGGGCTGAACATCGATTGTCTTGCCGATGTCGCTGCCGGTGAGGTTCGCGTCCTTGGCAAGCGCAGCAAGACGCGTATCGTTCCGGTGGGCGCCAAGGCGCGCGAGGCCTTGTTGGCGTGGGCCACGCGGCGCAGCGAACTGGCCAGGCACGACGAACTGGCACTGTTCGTCGGGCGCACTGGTGGCCGACTTTCGGTACGCGCGATTCAGGGCCGGCTGAAGCGACGCGCCTTGCTTCTCGGCTTGCCCATGCACGTGCATCCGCACATGCTGCGTCACTCGTTCGCCTCGCATGTGTTGCAGTCCTCCGGCGACCTGCGGGCAGTCCAGGAAATGCTTGGCCATGCCAGTATTGCCTCGACGCAGGTCTACACCCATCTTGATTTCCAGCATCTGGCTAAAGTCTACGACGCAGCACATCCCCGGGCGAAAAAGAAAGCCGGGAGTGCCTGAGGTAGTGCTGTCAAGGGCGCTTATTCCGTAAATATCAGCCGCATCCGCTCCTGTAGCGACAGACCAATCCACCACGCCTGTGCTCCCCTGAATGAGCGGTAGCCGATCTCGGTCAGATAGAAAAAACGCAGGTTTGGCACCCAATGCGGTTCATCGCTGGGCGCGCACCAGCCTGCACGGAGCAGGATTCGACCAACGACATTGGGGAAAGACGTACCGGGCACGAGCAACGGCCGCATGCTTTGCTCGTCTTCCCAGCTGGCGCTGTTGCGCAGGGACAGGAACCAGGTTTCGCGTTTGCTGGCACTTTCGAAATGACCGTTAAGGGAGGGGATTTCTTGCTCCACGACCATCGCCTCGCCCTTGGCCATCGCACGCAAGGCTCGTAAAAGCTGGTAGCGCGTGCCTTGCGGCGCACCGATTGTCGCCGGGTCAAGCGGGGCATCCATACCGATGGAAGGTGGGCTGTACAGGCCGTGCGGCCGCTCCGCGCTCAACGCTCTACCGGGTTGGCGGACGATGCGGTACAGGTGTGCGGTGGCAGCAAGGATGAACATGATCGACCCTCCTCATGCCCAAGCATAGACGCGCTTTTGACAAACTCAAGCGTGGAATTCACGCAGGGTTTTCAGGTGATTTCAGGCGTGCTCCAGGCGGACATTTTCGTGATGCTTGCGTATCACTCAGGCGCACCCCAGCGGTACTTCCTCGCAAAACACGATGCGTTTTACTCAGGCGCACCCCAAGAGTACTTCCTCGTGACACGCGTTGCGTATCACTCAGGCGCACCCCAAGAGTACTTTTTCGCGATACGCGTTGCGTATCACTCAGGCGTCTTCGCCGATTATTAGTTTGTTTTCGCCGTCGAAGCGGTAAGCCGGAATCACCAGATTGGCCTGTGCCGGTCCGACCTTGAAAACGCGGCCGGCCAAGTCGTATTTCGAGGTGTGACAGGGGCAGAGGAAGTGATCGCCGTTGAGTGCCGGCGTGCAGCCCTGATGCGTGCACAGGCCGATGGCCACAAACCACTGCGGGCGCAGCGAACGATGCGGGTTGCGGCAAGCGGTCGGTTGCAGCGAGGTTTTTGACGCCGGGTCGGCGAGCTGGTCTTCCTTGCTGCCGAGTGCCGCGATGCTCTCCGGGCTGCGCCGCAACACCCACACCGGCTTGCCCTGCCATTCGACGGTTTGCAGCTTGCCTTCCGGCAGACGGGACAGATCGACGGACAGCGGGTTGCCATGGGGCCAGCTTTTGGCCGCGTGGTGCTGCTGGGACAGGAAAAGCGTTCCCCCACCCACGGCACAAGCACCAGCCGCGATGACGATGCGCCGCCGCTGCCCTTTGCTGACGGGTGACGGATTACTCTCCATGGTGTTTCCTCCCAAGCCGCTAAGCCCTCAGCGTAAAATGGCCGGCATCATGACGCAACTACTATTGAAACCGGGCCGGGATCGGTCGCTTTCCCGCCGCCATCCCTGGATTTTTGAAGGTGCCGTTGATCGTGTCGAGGGTCGCTTGCGGCCGGGCGATACCGTTGAGGTGCTCGATGCCGCCGGCCGTCGACTGGCCAAGGCGGCGTGGAGTCCGAAGTCGCAGATTCGTGCCCGGGTCTGGACTTTCGATGCCGATGAGATCATCGACGATGCCTTCTTCAAGCGTCGCGTTGCTGCGGCCCTCGCGCGTCGCGAAGCGCTGCCCGAGGTGGCGGGGCAGGATGGCATGCGCCTGATTCACGGCGAATCCGATGGCTTGCCCGGCGTCATTGCCGACCGCTATGGCGATACGATCTGCCTGCAACTGACTGCTGCCGGCGCCGATAGATGGCGCAAGGCCATCGTTGGCGCACTGGTCAAGGTGACGGGTGTTGCCCGTATCTACGAACGTTCTGATTCAGATGTGCGCAAGCTCGAAGGCCTGGAGCCGACCACCGGCTGGGTGCACGGCGAGGCGCCGCTGGAGGCGCTGTCGATCGACGAGAACGGTGTTCGCCTCGGGGTGGATGTCGTCGGTGGTCACAAGACCGGCTTCTACCTCGATCAGCGCGACAACCGCCTGCGTACGCGGGCGCTGGCGAAAGGGAAATCGGTACTCAACTGCTTCTGCTATACCGGGGGTTTTTCATTGCAGGCGCTGGCTGGCGGCGCCGTGAGTGTGCTTTCGATCGACTCTTCCGGTCCGGCGCTGGCCGGCGCGCAGGCGAATATGGCGCTGAATCCCCAACTCGATGCCAGTCGTGCCGAGTGGCTGGAAACCGATGTCTTCGAAGCGCTGCGTACCTTCCGCAAGGAAGGGCGCCGGTTCGACCTGATCGTTCTCGATCCACCAAAATTCGCCCCCTCCTCCGCCCATGCCGAACGCGCGGCACGGGCCTACAAGGACATCAACCTGCACGGTTTCCGGCTGCTCAATCCCGGAGGCTATCTGCTGACGTATTCCTGCTCCGGGGGGATCGGGCTGGAATTGTTCCAGAAGATCGTGGCCGGCGCGGCCGTGGATGCCGGGAGAGATGCCCGCATTCTGCAACGCCTGTCGGCCGGCCCCGATCATCCGGTGGCGCTGCACTTTCCCGAAGGCGAGTATCTGAAAGGCCTGCTCGTGCAGGCTGATTGACGCAGCGTCCGCTACGAACATCACAGCAAAATGAAGATGAACGAACATGAGTGAAAACGACATCCCGCGCGGCACTTCAGCCCATTCACCGGATCTCAACTGGAGCCAGGTACGCGAAACAGTCCTGATGCTGGAGCTGGCCGCCGGCCAGATCGAGGCGGCGATGCGCGACAGCGGTTCGTCGGTCGAGGTCTTGACCGACTCCTTTACCAGCGTGGCCGAGACCCTGCGCACCATCAGCGACAGCGCTGCTGCCCTGCCAGAAAATGATGCGTGTGCAGAAGTGCGCCAGACGCTGCTTGGCGCTGCCGAACAGGTGTCGGGGCGCGTCCATCAGGCGATCATTGCCTTCCAGTTCTACGACAAGCTGGTGCAGCGACTGGGGCATGTGACCCACAGCCTGGATGAGTTGTCGAATCTGGTCGCAGATCAGCGGCGCCTCTTCAACCCACAGCAGTGGGCAGATCTGCAGACGAACATTCGTGCCAAATACACCACGCCTGATGAGCGTGAAATGTTTGAGGCCGTCATGCGCGGCGTCCCGGTGAGCAAGGCCATCGAACAGTATGTTGACGCCCTGAAGCACAAGCCGAACGACGATATCGAACTGTTCTGAAAGTGTCGAATACGCCGCTATTTGCAACCTTGTTGCAAATAGCGGTTCGCTGTGTTGTAATCCGGCGCCATGCCGGAACACATCCCTCCTTCCTCCAGTGCGGCCAATCTTGCCGAGCGCATTCGCGCAGTCGGTGCGCGTGCCACGCCTGCCCGCATCCGCGTTCTTGAGCTGCTGTCGGCGGCACCGCTGCCGCTCTCCCATCACGATGTCGAATCGGCGCTTGGTGCGGGTAGCCTGGATCGAGTGACGCTCTACCGGGTGCTCGACTGGCTGGTCGCGTCCGGGCTGGCGGTCAAGGGCGCCGACGAGCGCCGTGTCTGGCGTTTCAGCCTGGCCGGTGGCGGTACGCATGGCAGCCATGCCCATTTCCATTGCGAAGGCTGCGGCCGGGTCTTCTGTCTCGACATGCCTGCGCCATCGCCGCCCCCGCTTCCCGGCGGCTTTACGCTACTGCGAGCGGCACTCGATCTTTCCGGGCGCTGCGCGCAGTGCAACGGTGTGCCGGCATGAACACAGTACCGATTCCTGTCACCATCCTCACCGGCTTCCTCGGTAGCGGCAAGACGACACTGCTCAACCGCATTCTGAGCGAGCGCCATGGCGAAAAAATCGCCGTCATCGAAAACGAGTTTGGCGAGGTCGGTATCGACAACGAACTGCTGCTGTCGGGCGAAGAGCAGATCGTTGAAATGAACAACGGCTGTATCTGCTGCACGGTGCGTGGCGATCTCGTGCGCATCCTCGGCGAACTGATGCAGCGGCGCGATGCCGGCGAGCTCGCGTTTGCGCGGGTGATCATAGAAACCACCGGGCTGGCCGAGCCGGCGCCAGTCGCCCAGACCTTCTTTGTCGACGAAGCAATCTCGCAGCGCTATCTGCTCGATGCCGTGGTGACGTTGGTCGATGCCGTGCATGCCGGCAAGCAGCTTGACGAGCATGATGCGGCCCAGGCGCAGGTCGGCTTTGCCGACCGCCTGTTGCTGTCGAAGACCGAACTGCTCGACGCTGAGCAGTTGAACGCGCTGCAGGAGCGTCTGGCCGCGATGAATCCGCGTGCAACGCAGCAGGCAGTGCATTTCGGTGAGACGCCGCTGGCTGAAATTCTCGATGTGCGTGGCTTCAACCTCAACGCCGCCCTCGAAATCGATGCCGGCTTTCTCGCCGGTGCGCACCACCATCACCACGACAGCATCGGCTC
>Ga0172380_10001387_pt1 | contig 41652 bp, 38 predicted proteins | sample Leawe162metaG_FD_119747 | JGI IMG/M metagenome (GOLD analysis project Ga0172380, IMG submission 119747) | Leachate microbial communities from a municipal landfill in Southern Ontario, Canada - Leachate well 162 metaG | ecosystem: Engineered > Solid waste > Landfill > Unclassified | place...
GATGCAGTTGATCGTATGATGAAAATTGAAGGAGTTGAAATTAAAGCTTTGGGCGATTTGATGCCGGAAAGAGTTAAAGCAGTAAATGAGCTTGTTAAAAAAGCCGGAAGACCAGAAGCTCTTGAATTCTCCGGCAGTGAAGATGCCTGGAAGAAAATGTGCGAATGTGATGATATCGATTTGATTTATTCATGTACACCTTGGTTATTGCACACACCAATTGCTGTTTATGCAATGAAGCATGGGAAACATGCCGCAATCGAAGTTCCTATTGCAATGTCGTTAAAAGAATGCTGGGAACTTGTTGATACTGCGGAACAGACACGAAGGCATTGCATGATGCTCGAAAACTGCTGTTACGATTTCTTTGAAATGGCAACCTTCAATATGGTGCGCAACGGAGTACTTGGAGAAATCATTCATGCTGAATGCGCTTATATCCATGATCTGCGCTGGTTGAAATTTGATAAAGAAAAAGGTTATCAAGGAATGTGGAGATTAAATTTCAGCGAAAAACACACCGGCAATCCATATCCAACTCATGGTCTCGGTCCGGTTGCACAAGTTATGGATATTAACCGCGGCGACAAAATGGAATATCTTACTTCGATGTCAACAAATCAATTTGGCATGTCTCTTTACGCTGACGATAAGTTTGGCAAGAATTCTACTGAAGCAAAACAGTCTTATAAACTCGGAGATATGAACACAACAATGGTGCGCACTTCTAAAGGTCATACAATAATGATTCAGCATGATACCACAAGTCCAAGACCATATAGTAGAATTCATTTACTTAGTGGAACAAAAGGTATTGCACAGAAATGGCCGGCACAAAAAATTGCTCTTGAACCTAAAGCGCATGAGTGGTTAAAAGAAGATGAATACAAAAAGTTGATGACTCAATACGAACATCCTCTCTCTAAAAAGATTGGTGAGAAAGCGCGCGAAGTTGGCGGACATGGCGGAATGGATTTTATTATGGATTACAGATTGATTCATTGTTTGAGAAACGGCTTACCGCTTGACCAAGATGTATATGATGGCGCTACTTGGTCCAGCATAGTTGAGTTGAGCGAAATGTCTGTTAAGAATAAAAGTAAAGCTATTGAGGTTCCAGATTTTACGCGCGGAGCTTGGAAAACTACAAAGCCAATAGAAATAATTTCTTAGAACCAATTGTAGAGACTTGCCGCGGCAAGTCTCTACACATATCACTAAATACTTTCCAAATAATCTACCATCAACCTAACGCCGTAACCGGTATCCCAATTCTTAGTGTAGTTATTGTAATCATGCTTAATTGCCGGACCGGCTAAATCTATGTGAGCCCAAGGAATATTTTCATCAACAAAATGTTCCAAAAATTTCCCGGCAGTAATTGCCCCGCCCCATCTCGGGCCAAGATTGGAAACATCGGCTATGTCACTTTTAATCATTGATTTGTAATCATCCGAGAATGGCATTCTCCACAAACGCTCAAAAGTTTTATTGCCCGATTCATTCAATCGATTTGCAAGATCATCATTCTTTGTAAACATTCCAGCCATTATTACACCCAAAGCAACAGCAATTGCGCCGGTTAATGTAGCAAAGTCAATTATCTCATCTGGTTTTTGCTTTGAAGCAAAATGCAAAGCATCTGCTAAAATAATTCGTCCTTCAGCATCCGTATCTTTTACTTCTATAGTTTTGCCGGAAGCTGAGACAACAATATCACCCGGCTTGTAAGAAGAACCGTTTATCATATTTTCTACGCATGGAACAATACCAATAATCTCAACCGGAAGTTTTAATGAAGCAGCAGCTTTTATAGTTCCTACAACGCATCCGCCGCCGGCCATATCAGCTTTCATTTCCAGCATGCTTTGCGTTGGCTTGATTGAGAGCCCGCCGCTATCATAAGTAACGCCCTTGCCAACCAAAGCGATTTTTTTACGGGAAACTTTAGGTTTGTATTCGAGAACCATCATCAATGGATCGTAATCGCTTGCACCACCTACAGCAAGAATTGCGTTCATCTTTCTCTTCTGCAATTCTTTTTTATTCATGATTGTTACTTTTACACCAAGTTTGCTCAGTTCTGATTTTGTTCGCTTTGCAAATTCTTGCGGTGTCAAAGTAATTGCCGGTTCGTTAACTAAATCGCGTGTAAAGTGAACTGCCGACATTATATGAGTTGTTTTATCAATTACTTTTTGGACAATAGATTTATCGGAGTAATGAAGTACAAACTGCAAATTCTCTTTTTGCTTCTTATCTGTCTTGTACTTGTTAAAAGTATAGTTGCCGAGATGAATCCCTTCAACAATTGTTTGAATTAAATACTCGTCACTTATAAAGTGCCCCGGGAAATGATTGAATGCCGGAATAACAACGTGCACAACTTTAATCTGTTTTGCTTTTAGCGATGGGACTAAACCGGCAAAATAATCGCGGAAGAAATCTGAAGTGAAATCTTTGTCCACTTTTGCTTTCTTCAAGAACATTACAGAAGGTTCTCCAAATGACGAATAGTAAGTTAGAGTGTTATTCTTCTTATCAAAAAAACTTTTCTTCTGAACTAAGTTTTGGGGAAAGCTAAAAGAAGCGAAAAAATCATCAACCAGCTTTTCCAAGTTCTCACCTTCTATGAAAAACTTGACCAGTCCAGATTCGTCGCCAAATTTCAGCTTGTCATTTTCAGCTTTGATGCTAAGATTGAAATGCATTCTATCTCCTAATTATTCAAATATTTTTGTGCCGCATTAATTACATTTTCTTTTACCGAATCGATAGTAACATTATAAAGTCTAGAGCCGGAAGCATTGCGGTGTCCTCCTCCATTAAACTCAGCCGCCAACTTGCTAACTGGAATTTCACCTTTAGAACGGAAACTTATTTTTATACCATCGTTGAGTTCGTAGAACAAAATTCCTATTTCAACACCGCTTATACTCAAACAATAATTCACGAAACCATCAACATCAGCTTCGCTTGTTCCATTATTATCTAACATTTCCTTGGTAACAATCATGTATGCAATTTGTTTTGTTGAATCCATCTTTATCGAACTTAGTGTTTCACCAAGAAGTTTTACTCTGCCAAAATTAAACTGGTTGTACACTTTATCATAAACTGCCGGAGGATTGACACCGTAAGAAACTAATTCAGCAATTATTTGGTGAACTTCCGGCGTAGTTCTTTCAAACCGGAATGATCCCGTGTCTGTCATTATCGCAACATATAATTGATTTGCAATAAATCTATCCAGTTCAACAATCTTTGTTTCTTTAATGAATTTGAATAGAACTTCACCAGTCGCAGAGAAATCAGTTCCGCCAACATAAAGGTCAAAAATGTTTTCCGGATCTTGATGATGATCTATACAAACTTTTATTCCCTTAAATGCACGAAGCGGCGCTTCCATTTTTACTACTCTTGCGGCATTATTCAAATCCAGAATAACACAAACATCGGTTTCATCAAATACTTTTGCATGTGTTTCAGCATCAAATTTTTCAACCACATTTTCTTCATCGAGAAATTCCAGATTATAGGGAGTTGCACTATGATTGACTATTCTAACTTGCTTGCCAAGTTTTTTTATTACCGAATAGAAAGCCAGCTCGGAGCCAAGCGCGTCAGCATCGGGATTAACATGCGTCATTAATAGAAACGATTTATTCTCATCAATTATTTTTTTTAGTTCTAGATAAGTACTCATTCAACTACCAGTTAGTTCATAAATAAACGAGGCGAAGAAATCTTCGCCTCTAAAATGATAACCACATTCATTAAATCAAAATGCGGGATTAGTTTACTTCCCAAGTTCCGGACTTAAACATCAACTTCTCGTAAGTACCTTCACCTTTTTTCTTTTTAACGTCTTCAATCTGGTGCATGTAATCAATATCGTAAGCTTCTTTATTGTATTGACGGAAAATTCCAACCGGTGTTGGGAAGCCCGGAATATCTGTAAAGCGGGCAAGCAAAAATACGCGTGTTGGATTATCATCAAACTCATCATGAATCCAGCAATCATTAATCGAATGAACACCGTCGTTCAAATCAATTACAACTGGATTTAATCCGTCCAGCTTAATTCCCTTGTCTTTATTAGCTCCAAACACCAACGGCTTACCATGTTCAAGGAAAATTACATTATCAGGTTTAGTTTCTTTTTCAGTTAATGGAAAAAAAGCACCATCATTAAAAATTGGACAATTCTGATATACTTCTATGAAAGCAAGTCCTTTATGTTTTGAAGCACGTGTAATCATTTCTTGCAAGTGTTTCGGATCGCGGTCTAAAGAACGGGCAACAAAAGTAGCACCGGAACCGGTAGCAACTTTTATCGGATTAAATGGCCAATCAACAGTTCCGTAAGGTGACGATTTCGTTGTTTTGCCTTTTTCAGAAGTTGGAGAATACTGACCTTTAGTCAATCCGTAAATTCTATTATTGAACATCACGATTTTGAGATTAATATTTTTTCTGCATGCATGAATAAAATGGTTTCCACCTATACTCATCATATCGCCATCGCCCGTAGCAACCCACACTTGCAATTTTGGATTCGCAAGTTTAACTCCGGTTGCAATCGCAGCGGCTCTTCCGTGAATTGTGTGAAATCCGTAGGTGTTCATGTAATAAGGGAAACGGCTAGAGCATCCAATACCGGAAATCCAAACTATGTTTTCTTTCTTCTCACCGAAATCAGGAGAAGTTTTTTGTACTTGAGCGAGAATAGAATAATCGCCGCAGCCCGGACACCATTTTACATCTAGGCCGGATGAAAAATCTTTAGTAGTGTATTTCACTTCTTGTACTTGATCTATTTTATTTTCCATTGTTGCCTCCTAACACTTCAATAATTTTCTTTTCGATCTCAGCAATCTTGAATGCTTGTCCTTGCATCTTGTTCAATTGTATAACTTCTTTCATATACTTGTTACGAAGCAACAATGAAAGCTGACCTAAATTCATTTCCGGAACAAGAACTTTTTTGAACTTGCTCAAAATTTCGCCAAGATTTTTTGGGAAAGGATTGATATAGCGTAAATGAATATGAGAAACATTGCGTCCATCCTTGCGAAGATTTTTCAATGCTTCTTTAATTACACCATAAGTACTTCCCCAGCTAACAACAAGTAATTCACCTTCTGTATCACCATCAACAACTAGTTCGGGAATTGTGCCGGCTACTTTATCAACTTTATTCTGTCTGTGGTGAGTCATAATCTCGTGGTTTTCTGCTTCGTAGCTAATGCTGCCGTAAACATCTTTCTTTTCCAATCCGCCGATACGGTGTTCTAATCCCGGTGTTCCAGGAATTGCCCAAGGACGTACAAGATTTTCATCACGCAAATAAGGATAAAACCCTTCCGGATCAGTTCTGAATTTGACATCGATTTCCGGAAGTTCTTCCAACTTAGGAATTCTCAGCGGCTCGGAACCAAAAGCTAAATATCCATCAGTTAAAAGTATAACCGGAACCATAAATTTTAACGCAATGCGAGATGCTTCAATTGCCATATAGAAACAGTCAGCCGGGCTTTGTGCAGCAAGAACAACCACCGGGGCCTCGCCGTGTCTTCCGTACATTGCTTGTAATAAATCTGATTGCTCAGTTTTTGTCGGAAGTCCGGTACTTGGCCCGCCTCTTTGAACATCAACAATGACAAGCGGAAGTTCGGTCATAACTCCTAAACCAATTGCTTCAGCTTTTAGAGAGAGGCCGGGGCCGGATGTGGTTGTTAATGCAAGATTGCCGGCGAATGCCGCGCCAATTGCTGAGGCAACACCGGAAATTTCATCTTCTGCTTGAAATGTTACAACGCCGTAATCTTTGTATTTGCTAAGTTCTTGCAAAATTTCTGAAGCCGGTGTTATAGGATATGAACCAAGGAAAAGTTTTAAACCGCTTCTCAATGAAGCTGTAACAAAACCAAGAGCAGCAGCTTCGTTGCCGGAAACGTTTCTGTAAATTCCTTTAGGAAGTTTTGCCGGTTTAACATCATAACGGGTTGTAAAGATTTCTGTTATTTCGCCATAGTTATATCCGGCGTTTAATACTCTTTGATTTGCTTCAAGAACTTCCGGCTTCTTACTAAACTTAGATTCGAGCCATTTTTGAGTAATCTCAATTGGACGGTTATACATCCAGTAAAGCAATCCTAGCGCATAGAAGTTTTTGCACTTCTCTTTCTCCTTTATTGATAGAGAAAGATCCTCTAGCGCAGACATTGTTAGTTTAGTAAGTTCTATGGGAATTACATTAAACTTGGAAAGCGAACCATCTTCCAAAGGATTTGATTCATACTTTGCAAGCTTCAGATTCTTTGTATCAAAAGCATTTGTATTTACAATGATTGTAGCATTCTGTGCTAAATCCTTTACGTTAACTTTTAGTGCTGCCGGATTCATCGCAACCAACACATCCGGAGAATCGCCCGGAGTTTGAATATCGCTGCTGCTAAAATGAAGTTGGTAACCGCTTACACCGGAAAGTGAACCAGCGGGTGCGCGTATTTCTGCCGGAAAATCCGGAACAGTACTTAAATCGTTTCCCATTTTTGCAGTGGTATCGGTAAATTGAGAACCCGTCAACTGCATTCCATCACCGGAGTCTCCGGCGAAACGGATTGTTACATCGTCTACTACTTGAACTTTTTTTGCCATAATTATTTCTCTTTGTTAACCCTTAAATAATCTATTAGTGCCGATTAAAATAATGAATTGGGACATATTAACCGAATCAATTTGAGGAGCTTTTTTAATGAATTTTCAGTTATTTAATTTGAAATGCTATCTTAAATTACTCCATCCTTGAACAATCGGAAACCTTCTTCCATAACCAAAAGCTTTAGTTGAAACACGTAAAACCGGTGCCGCTTGCTTACGTTTGAATTCATTAAGATCTACTAATCTTAAAACCTTTTTTACCAAGCTTTCGTTCCCAATCTTTTCCGAAATCTCATTAAACTCTCTTTGTTCTTCCAAATACATTTTCAGAATCGTATCGAGCAGATCGTAAGGAGGCAAAGAATCTTGATCTGTTTGATTAGGCCTCAGTTCGGCTGAAGGAGCTTTCTCAATTATTTCTATTGGAATTATTTCCTTTTCTCTGTTAATATAATTCGCAATCTGATAAATCTGAGTTTTGTAAACATCCCCGATTACAGCTAGTGCGCCGCACATATCGCCGTAAAGTGTAGCGTAACCCGTAGCAATTTCAGATTTGTTTCCCGTAGTGCAAAGCAAGTAACCATGTTTGTTGCTCATTGCCATTAAATACAATCCGCGCACACGTGACTGCAAATTCTCTTCCGTAACATCTTCATTCTTTCCTCTAAAAGCTTCATTAAGCATATCCAGAGTTTTATCAACAACTTCTTGTATAGAAATATTATCCGATGAGATGCCGAGATTTGAAATAAGCTTCACAGAATCGGTAACGCTTCCTCCACTAGAATATTTTGAAGGCAGCATTACAACGTGTACATTTTCAGCTCCAAAAGCCTCAACAGCCAGATATGCCACAAGTGCGGAATCAATTCCGCCGCTTAAACCAATAAGTGCTTTTTTGAATCCGGTTTTATGGGCGTAATCTTTTAATCCGAGAATTAATGCTGTTGTTACTTCTTCTGCAAGACTTCCTTCAATATCATTTACAGTTTCATAATCTTCTTCAGTATCAAAAATGAAATAATCTTCAGCGAACTTTTTGCCGATTAAACAAAGTTTGCCCGTTTTGTCAAAGCACATGCTTGCACCGTCAAAGATCAATTCCGTTTGTGCGCCAATACAGCAAGCATACACAAGGGGAAGTTTATCATCGCTGGTTAGTTTAGAAAGCATCTTCAATCGTTCAACTCGCTTGCCGTACGCGTACGGACTAGCTGAAATATTTATTAGAACTGTTGCTCCATCATCGTACAATTTTTTGATCGGATCAACAGTATAGCGTCTGTGTTTCCAGTAATCAGCATCGTTCCAAATATCTTCGCAAATAGAGATTCCAAGTTTCTCCCCTTTGAAATCGAAAACGGAAACATCTTTTGCAGACTCAAAATAGCGGACTTCATCGAACACATCATAATTTGGTATTAGTGTTTTGTGCTGTACGAATTGGATTTTACCTTCGAAGCATAGTAGTGCAGAATTATAAACATTAGTTCCTATGTTGTCTTCAAACAGTTCAGTGATTGAACCAAAGATAAGTCCCACTTCTTTTGTTTGAGCAGCAATCTCTTCTGCTGTTTTTCTAACAGCTTCTCGAAATTCTTTTTTCTCCACTAAATCCAGCGGCGGATAACCGCAAAGGAATAACTCCGGAAAGACTATTAGATCGGCTTTATCATTTTCAGCCAGTTTATAACCGGCAAGAATTTTTTCTTTATTACCCTTTAAATCGCCAATAATTGGGTTGGACTGACATACAGCAATTTTCATTAAGTCTTCTATTCTTTTTCAGCGAAAGTTAGTAAGAAGCTCACTATTTTCAAATGTGAAGATATTTTGTTTTACAAAACCTTTTTGGAATTACAACGTCTTAATTATCAGAACAGCTAAAAGGTGCGGAGATGAAAGAAAAATTATTTCGTTCTAGAAGAACAAGAGTTATTGCCGGTGTAGCCGGTGGTTTAGCACAATATTTCAACATCGATCCGGTGATCATAAGAATTCTTTTTGTTGTACTCACAATTATGCATGGCATGGGACCGGTAATTTATATAATCCTCTGGATAGCAGTTCCGGAAGAACCGTTTGCTCAAGCTTATGGAATTAACCCGGACAACACAGTATCACCGGATGGCACAGAAGCAAAGTTCGAAAACATAAACATAGATGGACTACCGCAAGAGACAAAAAAACCCGGAAACGGAAGAATTATTGCCGGTTCAATCTTAATCCTTATCGGCGGAATTTTCTTCTTCGAAAGGTTTATTCCTTCGTTCGATTTTGCCGATATATTCCCATTTATATTTATTGTTGCCGGTGCTGCATTATTGTTGAACTCGGTTAAAAGGTGAGGTCTGAAATGAAAAGTGGTCAAATGTTTTGGGGATTTTTTCTACTTACTCTTGGTGCTTTATTCTTATTAGTTAAGTATGATGTTATTGTCAGTTCGTTCGAATTTGTTTGGGATTTATGGCCATTAATATTTGTCTTCTGGGGCGCCATGGTTATGTCTAAACAGTCGGTTGCGCGGCCAATTATCAATGGTTTCTTTGGAATTTTTCTCGCGGTACTTATATTCGGATTTCTAAACAATCTTTTCGGCGGCTTCAGTTTCGAGTTTGATTCAAATGATGCTTATGCTGAAGAATATAAACAAGAATACGATTCAGCTATTAAAGTTGCTAATTTGCAAATTGATGCCGGTGCCGGATTGTTCTTTATTTCCGATACAACTTCCAATTTGGTTGATGCAAAAGCTAGAGGAATCTTAGGCGAATATGATTTCAGCTGCGATGAAACAGACTCAATTGCCAATATAGATTTTCATATGCATACGAAGAATTTTAATCTATTCAAGAACAAAGTTCGTAATCAGTTAAATATTAGATTGAATCCGAGAGTGGCTTGGGATTTTGATATTAATCTCGGCGCATCAAAATCCAAATTCGATCTCTCAAAATTTGATGTTCGCAATCTCAGTCTGGAAACCGGAGCTACAAGCACTTACATTAAATTCGGCGATAGGAGTGATGATACTACCGTTGATATTCAGATGGGTGCCGCAAGCTTAACACTTGAAATTCCAAAAGGAGTTGGCGCTGAAATTGACTCCGATATGGCATTAATTGCAAAGCATTTTGACGGCTTCAGCAAGAAAGGCGACGGATATTATGTTACTGATAATTTTGAATCGAGCAAGAAGAAGATAAAAATTAATGTTGAAGGAGGCGTTTCTTCTTTTAACATCTACCGTTACTAAACTACTTTTTATAAGAGACTCGCAAAAAAGCGAGTCTCTACATTTCGCAAATATTCTCTTGATTATTCTTCTCCAGATCCCACTTCAAAGGATTCTCAACAATATATTTTCTAATGTTCATCAGCTCTTTTTCGTTACGGATTATATGATCGTAGAATCTTGATTGCCAAGCAAAAGATGAAAATCCGTTTTTGTTTGCCCAGCGAGTTACTGCAGCTTTGAATTTTCCAACAATATCACCTAACGGTAAAGACGCCATATATGGCGTCTCTACGTTCGGTTTAATAATTATTATTCCATGAATGTGATTCGGCATTATAACAGAATAATCTAATTCTACATTAGCGAAATGAGTTGGAATTTCATTCCAAAATTTCTCTGCTTGTAATCCTAAATCATTCAAGACTATTTGGGCACTAACAAAGTCACCAAAATACTCGACATGATTTTTTGTGTTAATAGTGATATAATACCACCATGGATTTGAGTAATCCCACTCTCTTAATCTGGAGGATTCAACACGAAAAGTATTTTTGAATTCCATCGTATGTTCCCCTCAATATTCACTTATTTACTATACACGCTTTCTCACTTTTGGAGGAATCCAGAGGTGCTTTTTCATTTCAACACAATCATCTTTATCAAATGTAATTCCTTCAGATCTAAGCAAGTCTTCCATCAGTTTAGGATCGCCGAAGTGAACCTTTCCGGTAAGTGCGCCAAATCTGTTTACAACCCTATGGCATGGCAAGTTGCTGCTGCTAGCACCGTTTAATGCCCAGCCTACAGTTCTAGCAGCGGATTTTATTCCGCAAGATTCAGCAATCAATCCGTAGGTAGTTACCTTCCCCTTGGGAATTTTTGCCACTACCTTATACACTCTATCAAAAAAATCTTCTTTCTTCTTCATCTTTTAATTCACAACTCAATATTCATAAATCATAACTGCTTTTATTCCCCCATTACTTTTATTATCAAGCGCTTTCTTCTCTGTCCGTCAAACTCCGCATAATAAACTTGCTGCCAAGGCCCGAAATCGAGTTTACCGTTTGTTATCGGAATAATTACTTCGTGATGAACGAGCATGCTTTTCAAATGCGCGTCGCCGTTATCTTCACCCGTTCTGTGATGTCTGTAATCAGCTTTGAACGGCGCAAGTTTTTCCAGCCACTCATCTATATCTTGTATCAATCCGCTTTCGGCATCATTAACATAAACACCGGCTGTAATGTGCATTGCCGAGACTAAAATCATTCCCTCTTTAATACCGCTTTTCTGAAGCGCCTTTTCAACTTCGTGCGTAATATTTATATATTCTCTTTTCTTTGAAGTGTTAAACCAGAGATACTCTGTTAGTGTTTTCATTTCAAAGCTTCCCCTTATTATTTATTGTTCTTTCGAGCCGTTCAGCCAGTGTCTTAATTAATTTTTTCGAAATGTCCGGGTACATTCTAATTATTTCATCAAGTTCGCCAGCAATAACAAGCATGTTGCTATCCGCAAGCGCTTTAATTTCTGCGCTTCTAGGCTTGTTAAGAATTAAACTTACTTCTCCAATAATGTCTCCCGCTTTGCTAAACTCGGCAATTAAATTGTTGCCTCTAAATACACCAACCTTGCCTTCAAGTAAGACATAAAAGCCGTGAGCTTTATCTCCTTCTTTAGCAATAATTTCTCCGGCAAGGCAATGTTTCATCGAAGACATTTTAAGCTCCTTAATTATTAGAGAATTTCAAAAGGAATTCCTTGATGAAATTATTCAGTTCGCCATCCATTACACCTTGAACGTCCGAAGTTTCCCAGTTTGTTCTATGATCTTTAACCATGTTGTAAGGATGAAATACGTAAGAGCGAATCTGGCTACCCCACTCAATTCTCATTTTATTCTTTTCAACTTCGTTAGCTTCTGCTTGCTGCTTTTCAACTTCTATCTGATAGAGTTTTGATTTGAGAAGCTTGAACGCATTTGTCTTATTCTGTATTTGCGAACGCTCTGATTGACAAGCCGCAACTGTATTACTCGGTATGTGTGTAATACGAACAGCCGTTTCAACTTTGTTTACGTTCTGTCCACCCTTGCCTCCCGCACGGTAAGTGTCAATTCTCAAATCTGCCGGATTGATATCAATCTCAATCGTATCGTCAACTTCCGGGATTACAAACACCGAAGCGAATGAAGTATGGCGCCTTTTATTCGCATCGAATGGAGAAATTCTTACAAGTCTGTGAACACCGTTTTCAGCTTTCATATAGCCGTAAGCAAAATCTCCGGAGACTTCAATCGTAGCACTCTTAATTCCCGCACCGTCTCCGTCGAGCCAATCAACTACATTCATTTTGTAGCCGTTCTGCTCTCCCCAGCGGAGATACATTCTCATAAGCATCTGCGCCCAGTCTTGAGATTCAGTTCCGCCGGCACCAGAGTGAATTGTAAGAATGCAATTCTTATCATCATCTTTCCCGGCAAGCATACTTTTCAGTTCTACATCGCCGTAAGCCGACTCTAAGTTTTTAATTTCCGCATCTATCTCCGCGCCAATGCTTTCATCTTTGTCAGCTTCCGCCATTTCAATAAACTCGAGCAGATTAGTTAACAAACCGTTTAGTTTGTTCCATGCATCAACCCAAATCTTTAATGAATTTGCTTTCTGAAGTAACGCTTGTGCGGCTCTCTGATCGTTCCAGAAGTTTGGCGCTTCCGATTGAACGTGTATATGTTCTATTTCTCTTTCTTTGTCATCTAATTTAAAGATAACCTCGTAGATTGGTAATCTTAGTTCCGTATTCTTTAGCACGCTTTAATTGTTCTTCGAACATCTTTTCTCCTTTGCTGAATTATTCTATACAAATTTACATTTATCTTTTCAGACTTTGAAACGCGCCGCAATTTTGCCCGCAGCGGATTCCAAATCTGCTTTACTTCCAATGTCTAACCAATTTATTCTTGAATCTGCGTTAAACCATGTTAACTGCTTTTTGGCATAACGCCTTGTGTTTCGTTTTATCAACTCTACCGCACGCTCAAGAGAAATATCTCCATCCAGAAATGAAATGATCTCTTTATAGCCGACTGTGTTAAGCGAATACAATTCCTTGGAAAAATTTCTCTTCAAAAGTTCTTCTACTTCTTTCACCAATCCAAGCTCTATCATCCTATCAACTCTTTCGTTGATGTTTTGATAGAGAAGCTCTCTATCCCATCTCAAACCGTATTGAACAAACTCAAAATTTATGTTTCTCTTAAATCCCTCTTGATGCTTCCATATCGGTTCTCCTGTTATATGAAAGACTTCCAGCGAACGCACAACCCGTTTCCAATTCTGCGGCAGCATTTCATCTGCGCTTTTCGGATCAACTTTCTTCAACATATCGTAGAGATATTCATTGCCAAACTTTTCCCTAAGCACATATAATTCTTCTCTGTATTCCGCATCGGTATCTACGCTGTTCATAATACCATCAATTAATGCTCTTATGTAGAGTCCCGAGCCGCCGACAACTATTGGTATTTTTCCCTCATCAAACATTCTCCGAATCTTCTCAATCGCTTCAACTTCGAACTTGCTCGCGTTGAATTCAACATCCGGTTCAAGCTCATCTATAAAATGATGTTTAACTTTCAGAAGTTCTTCCGGAGATGGCTTTGCTGTTCCTATTGTGAGATGCTTGTAAACTTGCCGGCTATCGGCAGAAATTATTTCTCCCCCGATTTTCTCCGCTGCTTTAATTCCAACTTCTGTTTTACCGGAACAAGTTGGTCCAGCAATTACAATTACTATTCTTTCCATCCCTCTTTGCCGATCAGTGGAACGAACGCAAAATAGGGAGATTCTTTCATTTCAAATTCATCTTCTCTGTACTTGGTAAGAATTTTCATTGTCTGCGTTGCTTTATCGCCGACCGGTATAATCATCTTGCCGCCAATGGCCAACTGCTTCTTCAAATTTTCCGGTATTGTTGGTCCGCCGGCGGTAACAATAATTCCATCGTATGGCGCAAACTCGCTCCACCCTATTGTACCATCGCTGCAGCGTGCCGCAATTTTATAACCGAGTTTATCGAAGAGTTTTAAGGTCTGATTGTAAAGATCGAACTGCCGTTCAATTGTAAAAACACGAGCGCCTAATTCGCATAAAACCGCAGCTTGAAAACCGGATCCGGTTCCAATTTCCAAAATCTTCTGTCCCGGTTTCGGATTCAGCACTTCCGTCATATATGCAACGGTATAAGGCTGGGAAATCGTCTGCCCTTGTCCGATAGGTAGAGCTACATCCTTATAAGCGTTAAATCTCATTATCTCCGGCACAAATAAATGGCGTTCAACTTTTCTAAAAGCGCCCAAAACAGACTCGCTTTTTATTCCCCGCCCTTTTAAAATTTGTATTAGTTCTTCTCTTTCGTTCTCAAACATTCTTTTTTCTATTTAAATTAGCGCTGCAATAATAATGATTGTAAAAGAAATATTTACAGAAGGAATGAAAAAATGATCGAGACTCTGGGCGGCGCCTTTTTAATTGCGCTTATGCGTATTTCAGATGTTACTATTGGCACTTTCAGAACAATTATGGTTGTTCAAGGAAGAAAATATCAAGCGGCGGCGGCCGGATTTGTAGAAGTGCTGATCTGGATTTTCGCAATGCGCTATATTGTTCAGAACATGGATAATATGTACAACTTGCTTGGCTACGCTACCGGTTTTGCACTTGGTAATATTTTAGGAATAACACTGGAGCAGAGAGTTGCTCTTGGTTACGTTCAAATCAATATTGTTTCCCGTCATAAAACGGCAGAAATAGCCGATCAGCTTAGAATTAAACAATTTGGTGTAACTATTCTACCCGGCGAAGGAAAATCGGGCGAAATCTCAATCTTGATTGCTATTATCAAAAGAAAGTTTTTAAAAGATTTAATGAAGACCGTTGAAACAATTGATAAGCGTGCATTTATTACCGTGCAGAGCTCACGCCCATACCGGGGATTTATGCACGGCTCGCGTGTATAATTTTTTTCAAACGAATTTGCGTTGAAATAGCTACAGTGTTATATTTCGCCCGTCAAAAAATTGTTCTAAAAATTTTGAACGCGGGAATAGCTCAGTTGGTAGAGCGCAACCTTGCCAAGGTTGATGTCGCGGGTTCAAGTCCCGTTTCCCGCTCTTCTAATCCCGATACTTTCGGGATTTTTTTTCTTTGTACTTAGTTTTGTTCTTAATCTTTTTTCATTCTCAATTCCGAATTCATAATTCGTAATTGTTTTATTGGCGCTGTACCCAAGTGGCTTAAGGGGAAGCTCTGCAAAAGCTTTATTCGTCGGTTCGAATCCGACCGGCGCCTCAACTTTCCTAAACATTTCCTATGTATACTGTTTACATTCTCCTTAGTGAGAAAGACAACAAAAGATACATTGGTTTTACCCATGATATTGAAAAACGTTTAATCCAACATAATTCCGGACTAGTAACATCTACAAAACATCGTCGCCCTCTTAAGTTAATCTACACCGAAACCTTTGAAAGTAAATCCGATGCTATGAAACGTGAAAACGAAATAAAGAATAAGAAAGGGAAATTTATTATTCATTAAGTTTTATACTTGTGAGCTAATCCTATTCGGGATTTCATTCTTTGTTAATTGGCCTGGGACTTTATTCCGCCGAAGGCGAGACAAGTGGCTTAAGGGGCCCCGAAACGAAGTTTCGGGGCGAATCCGACCGGCGCCTCAAGTAATCCCGTTTACTCGGGATTTTTTGTGTTTAGTGTGCTTACCTATTTCTATTCCTAATCAGCGTAAATCATAAAAATCTGCGCCATCCGCGTTCTATTTTTCTTAAATAAATAATTACTTTTGTTCTATTACACTTTAGCGGATTCTTTATGAAACGGTTTTTGTTTCTTGTTTCTTTACTCTCTTTGTTTAACTTAACATCATTAGCTCAACAAGCTAACAGATGGGACCTCTCTTCCGATGGAATTGTCTGGGATATAAAACCCGGCGAAACTCATTCCGATCATATTGAGATGAGCGGGAAAAAAGTTTCTACTGTTGTGCGGTATAAAGTTGCGGAAGATGGTTCTCTTGAATTAAGCCGGAGTATTGTTTGGCCACTGCTTCGTACAATTCCTAATAACACTCACGCAAGCCTAACAAGAAGATTCTCAATTGATATTCCTTCTCTCCTAATCATCAACGGCAAAAATCCGGTGAATGGAAAAGTTCAGTCCGTATCTCTTAATGGAGTAATGACAATCATCAGCAAGTTCGATCCGGGTGTGGAAATTAAACGGATACTATTTCCTTCCTACAATCATCCGGCTTTCTGCGAACTCTATACACTAAAGAATACTTCCAAGAAAAGTTTAACCGTGGAAATTCCGGAACTTAAAAATGTTTACAAGACTTTACCCGAAAACGGAGTTGAAGGAAGCTACTTCCCAACTCTTAAAATCAATAATTCCGGTACATTCAAAGTAGAGCCGGAAAATGAAATTTCCTTCTCGGTTTCTTTTATTGGCAACAAGACCGGCGAGGACTTAAACTTAGATGTAAACAAAGAACTTAGCGAGCGAAAAGAATTTTTAGAGATCATAAATAATCAGCTTGTGTTCGAATCTCCCGACGAAGTTTTGAATCAAGCATTTCACTTTGCAAAGATCAGAGGTTCCGAAAGCATCTACGAAACCAAAGGCGGTTTTATGCATGGGCCCGGAGGAGAATCTTATTACGCCGCTATCTGGGCTAACGATCAAGCGGAATATATCGGGCCCTTCTTTCCATATCTCGGTTACGATATCGGCAACAAAGCTTCTCTTAATGCATACAAACATTTTGCCCGCTTCATGAATCCCGAATACAAGCCGATTCCAAGTTCTATCATTGCGGAAGGAATGGATATCTGGAACGGTGCCGGTGATAGAGGCGATGCTGCAATGATTGCTTACGGCGCTGCACGTTTTGCTCTTGCAAGCGGTGATAAAAACGTTGCAAAAGAACTCTGGCCTCTTATTGAATGGTGCCTTGAATACTGCAACAGAAAAATTGATAAGAATGGAGTTGTCTCTTCCGATTCCGATGAGCTTGAAGGAAGATTCCCTTCCGGCAGCGCGAACCTCTGCACCTCTTCTCTTTATTATGATGCGCTTATTTCTTCCTCTTATCTGGCTGACGAACTCAACTTTCCTAAAAAGGATTATCTGAAGCAAGCTGAACGTTTGAAGAAGAATATTGAAAAACATTTCGGCTCCGCTATGAAAGGTTTTGATACTTACAGATATTATGAAGGAAACGATAAACTGAGAGCATGGATCTGTATGCCTTTAACTGTGGGCATTTATGATAGGAAAGCCGGAACGATAGATGCGCTCTTCTCTCCGCAGTTGTGGACAAGCGACGGACTTGCAACCGAAGAGGGAGATAGAACTTTCTGGGACCGCTCTACTCTTTACGCTTTGCGCGGAGTTTTTGCCGCCGGCGAAACTGAAAAAGCAATTGACTACTTGAAATATTATTCCAACAGAAGACTTCTTGGCGATCATGTTCCTTATCCGGTTGAAGCTTATCCTGAAGGCAACCAGCGCCATCTTTCTGCCGAAAGCGGCCTCTACTGCAGAATTATTACTGAAGGAATATTTGGCATTCGTCCTACGGGATTAAAAACTTTTACTCTCACTCCCCGCTTGCCTAAAGATTGGAATAATATGAAGCTGAAACATGTAAGATTGTTCGGCGAAGATTTTGAAATTTCTATTGTCCGCAAAAATGAAAAATTGGAAGTAATAATTACAAAGGGAAAAGAATTTATCTCCAAAACAATTAAAAATGGAAGTACAACTGCGATAAAGTTTTGACAGAATTATTGTAGAGACGCCCTATAGGGCGTCTGCTTTTTATAAACCATTAATCATCCATCCTAGCTTCCGCCGGGAGAGTAGCACGAATTGTTGCTTTTAAGTCTTCCGCAAATTTTTTCAATCCAGCTTCTTCATTCTTCCAAAGAACGGTCAAGTGATGGTTAGTATCAAAATGTGTGGTTTTTGTTTTGTCGTTAAACTTCTTTTCTTCACAAATATAAATTACCGGCATACCAAGACCCTCTGCAAATCCGGCTTCCCAATAAGCACCGTTATTATCATGAGAAAGATCGGCTATTAAGAACTTAGAACGGCGAATATCCACACGAAGTTTATCATCGATTAAACCAGCGCTTGGATTCTCCGTAATTTTTCGAATCTCAAAACCAGTCTTATCAACAGCTGGTTTAATAACATCTGAATAAATTGTTTCAAGTGGTTCAATTCCAAATTTCATTGCCATAAATGCTAAACGCGAATTTTTGTTTGAGTTTAGCAACTCATAATACTTTGACCATCCTTTGTGTGTAATCTGAGCCTTTATTAAACCCAAATATTCCCATTCTAATGGTTCTGTATTATCTAGTTCTTGAAAACGCGAGATCAAACCATCATACTGCAATTGTTTAAGATGGTAGAATAAATCTTCTTCATCAACACAACCTATAAGGGAAGTAACTTCGTCAGCCGATTTCTCTATCAATGCACTTGGTTTAACAGCATGATTTCCTAAATACAAAAGTAGATTATCAATTTGCTCACTTATTGATGGAAGTTGAATATTTTGAAGTACTTCCTTGATGCTTTGAGTTGTTAAAGTAGTTGGATCTTTATATTGATGATTACGAAGCCAGTAACTTATAATAGCCCTACCGTTGGTATGTTTGTCTATTTCACTATTCATGCAAGCAGTAGTTTCTAAAATATACTTTCCGCACCTTTTACACACAACAAAATTGGAATCCTTTTCTGGTAATCTAGTATCGCTAAGTGTAATCGAATTACAAAAAGGACAACGACTTTCATTCTCCATTTTCACTCTCCCAAATACCGGCTGAATTGTTTTTATTTCTTCTCTTCTATAAAATCCCATTTGTTGCCGTACAGATCTTTGAAGACTATAACAGTTCCGAAATCTTCATGTCCCGGTTCTTCAGTAAAATCAATTCCGTTTGCTTTCATAAAATTATAATCGCGCCAAAAATCATCCGTGTAAACAAAAAATGCTACACGTCCCCCGGTTTGCATACCGACAGCTTTTAACTGTTCTTCAGTTGTAGCTTTCGCAAGAAGGAGGCAAAACCCATCCGAGCCGCTTGGAGTTACACGCACCCATCGTTTGCCGCCTCCTCTATCAGTATCTTCGAGCAAAACAAATTTTAGTTTCTCTGTAAAATATTTTATTGCTTCATCATAATCATTTACAAGGTATGTCATCATCCCTATGTTCTGCTTCATTCTTTTTTATCTCCAATCACTACACTCCATTCGCGCACTTTCCATTCTGTTATCAAACCGTTAAGAACATAAGGATCATTCTTTGCAAAATTTTCAGCACACTCGGGAGAATCTCCTTTAAATACCAGTACCGCTTCATTAGCCGGATTAGCAAGCGCGCCGGCTAAAAACAATTCTCCCCTTTCATAGGATGCGTTTGCATAAGCAAGATGAAACTCGCGGAACTGCGCGCGCCGTTCAACATAATTTTCTACCGTTTTATAAAAAAGAATGTAATACATGATCTTCCGCACTATAAATTTTATTTTATTGTAATCACTTCGCAAGATTTTAAGAACGCCGGATCAACATCGGCACCATGTCCCGGTGTGTCGGTAATTGTTATCTCTCCAACTTTATACTGCGCACCGCCTATTATCGGATCTTCCTTCATAAATAAATATCCATCGAGATCGGCATACTTAATATTTGGTCGCGCTGAAACAACATGCGCCGCTGCGGAAAGTCCTAGTCTTGTTTCCGTCATGCATCCAAGCATACATTTAATTCCGGCAGCTTCCGCAACTGCATTTATTTTTAACGCGTTATGTATTCCGCCAGATTTTGCAAGTTTGATATTGAAATAATCGCAGCATCCGCCTACAGCAAGTTTGTATGCATCGTGATGATCGAACAAAGATTCATCCGCCATTATTGCTATCGAAGTTCCTTGTCTAAGCCGTTTAAGATTTTCATGATCCCAATGCGCTATCGGCTGTTCGCAATATTCAATACCATATTGTTCCAGCGCTTTAAGAGTATTTAACGCTGTGTGATAATCCCATCCTTGGTTTGCGTCAACGCGTATCGGAAGTTTATCTCCAATCGCGTTTCTGATGCTTTTTATTCTAGCTACATCAAGTTCTTTAGTTGTGCCCAGTTTTACTTTTATTGCATGGAAGCCTTGGTTCATATAATCAACGGCTTTCTTTGCAACGTATTCGGGTTCGCCAATGCTTATTGTATTGTCTGTCCAAAAACTTCTTTTACCGCCGCCGAGGAATGAATACAACGGAAGTCCGGCAGCTTTAGCGGCTATATCGTAAAGCGCCATATCAAACGCGCTTCTTATAGTGCTGTTGAACGCAAGATATTTGTTCATCTCTCTGTTGCGCTCTTCAATATTAAGCGGATCTTTACCGAGAATAAGTTTCGCCAGATCAACCGCGCCGGCAATGTTAATTGATTGGGTTTCTCCCGTAATTCCCCAATAAGGATTGGCTTCTCCCATTCCGTAAATATCTTTATCTGTGAAAACTTTTACGAAAACACTCTGCGCGCATAAGATATCCATAATCGCAATTCTAAACGGTTCATGAAATGGAATATCTGCTTTGTAAATTTCAATTTGGGTAATCTTCAAATTTTCACTCATCGTAAATTCTCCAGCTATAAATGCTTATTGTAATAGTCATCTACTTTTTGAATCAAGGATTTTTTTTCTTCTTCGGTTAAGAATGTAGCCACGAAAGAATTTTTTGCAAGTTGATAGATTTCTTCTTTCGTCAACCCGATCGATTCGGCCAGTGCTAGGTAGTTTTCATTCACATACCCGCCGAAGTAAGCCGGATCATCGGAATTAAGTGTTACATGCAATCCTTTGCTAATCATTTTTTTAAGGGGATGTTCTTTGAGATCGGTTACAACTTTCAACTTGAGATTGGATAAAGGGCAAACCGTTAAGGGGATTTTATGTTTGCTCAGATGTTCAACAAGCTTATCATCATGAAGCGAATGATTGCCATGATCTACTCTTGAAACCTTTAGATGATTTATTGCTTCCCATACATATTCAGCCGGACCTTCTTCTCCGGCATGGGCTACTGTTAAGAAACCATTCTCTCTTACAGCATCAAACACGGTTTTAAATTTCGAAGGAGGATTTCCAACTTCGGCAGAATCGAGTCCGAAAGCTGTTATCCGCTCTTTGTAAGCACAAGCTTGGTTTAGTGTTTCGATTGCAGAAGCTTCATCAAGATCTCGAAGAAAGCATGGAATTATTTTTGTTGTAACACCAAGTTTTTCTTTAGCATCGCTAAGCGCTTTATGAATACCGTTGATCACGGTATCAAAGCTTATTTTCCTTTTGGTGTGCGTCTGCGGATCAAAAAATATTTCTGCGTGCAGTACATTTTGAGAATGAGCTTTCTCAATGTATGCCCAGGTCATATCGTAAAAGTCTTGTTCGGTTATCAGAACAGATGCGCCGGCGTAATAAATATCCAAAAATTCTTGAAGGTTGTTAAAGTTGTAAGCCGCGCGAAGTTCTTCAACTGATTTGTATTGCAGTTCTATTTTATTCCGTTTAGCAAGTTCAAACATCAGCTCCGGCTCTAAAGTCCCTTCAATATGCAAATGCAGCTCGGCTTTAGGAATTCCTTTTATAAATTCCTCGAACGATTTATTTAAACCCATTAGCTCTCTTCTTTTTTAGTGAGGATTTTTTACCAGATAACGTTTAATCTTTTGTGTAGTTGTTTTCTCAAATTCATTATCTCTTATGTAAAACTTCTTTATCTGCTTGTGTGAAGCCAGCTCTTTATTTGTTTTATCAATCTCTTCAGCAATCTTTTTGTGAATTAACTCTTCTGTAATTTTTACTTTCTGAGTTTCGGACAACTCAATAAACGCTTCTGCATCAACTACAATCTGAGCAGAAATAATTTCACCTTGTTTAGAATCATCTTCACCGAATACGAGACATTCCAAAACAAACGGACTTCTTACAAGCACATCTTCAATCTCTTCCGGAAAAACATTTTTTCCACTTTTGGAAATGATAACGTTTTTCTTTCTTCCGTTGATGTGAAGGAAGCCGTCTTCATCGAAGAACCCGATATCGCCGGTCTTAAACCAATCGCTATCGAATGTATCTTGTGTAGCTTTTTCATTCTTGTAATAGCCCAGCATAACGCTAGGTCCTTTAACCCAGATTTCTCCAATTCCTAATTCATCTGGATTGCTGATCTTCACTTCAAGTCCGGGCAATATTAAACCGGCAGCGTTGTCTTTGAAAGCATCTAATCTGTTCAATGCAACAATCGGAGATGTCTCCGTTAAGCCATAACCTTGGACAAAGTTGAAACCGAATTCACGCAATCCCTTTGCAACTATTGGATCCGGTGCAGCCCCGCCAGCAATAAATATGCGAACCGACCCGCCGAACTTTGCATGCAATTCGTGAAATACTTTTTTCTTAAACTCTTTGAAACCTACCATTGTAAATAGATTTGTAAATTTGACAAGGGGCGGAACTATAATTGATTTCACCTTATCTTCTTGAATTCCCTTCATGATTCGCTTAAACATTTTATCGTAAAGAAGCGGAACAGCAAGAAGCAGCGTAGCTTGAACTTTCTGTAAATCATCTACGACAGTTTTTAGCGAACGAGCAAAATGAACGCTGCCGCCGCAGTAGAGCGGGCATAACATTCCGCATGTGCACTCGTAAGTATGATGAAGTGGAAGAACCGAAAGAAACCGATCCTTCTCGTTAATGTTAATCATCATCGTCATTGCCATTAAATTGGAAGCAATATTTCTTTGAGAAAGCATAACACCCTTAGCTCTTCCAAGTGAACCGGAAGTGAAAATAATTTCCGCTAAATCATTTGGGTTTACTATCGGCATTTTGCTTGGATCAAGCGGACTTGCTTTTCTAATCATCTCCGACATTATATTAAATTCTTTATCCTCTTGTGTAGCATCCATGCAGATGAAATGTTTAAGATTCTTCAAAGAGTTTTTTCCGTCGGCCATTATTCCGGCATAACCACCCGAAAATATTATTGCTTCGGAATCAGATTCATGAATGATATTCATGATTTCATTTGTAGTTAAATTTTTGTCGATTGGAACAATTACATAATTAAAAGACATCAGTGTTAAATAACTTAACGACCACTGAACCCGGTTTTCTCCAATCAACGCTACATGGGCTCTTTCTTTAAGCCCAAGTTGTTTTAATGCGGAACCAAACAATAGAATGTTATCGAGTAGTTCTCGAAAAGTTAAACTCTTAATCGGCGTATCGTTTAAATCTTCCAGCGCAATTTTAGGCCCATACTTACGGGCGGATTGTAGAACCATATCTTGCAAAGATTCAATCTTTGGCACTTCGTAAAGTTTTAGATCTTTTTTCATGGTAATCTATTTTTTGTTGTTGGATAAATCGTCTGTAAATAAAAAATCCCGATTTGTTCGGGATTTTTTATTTTTTACTTCTCTGCAATCTCGGTTAGAATCGCTTTTAGTAATCTGTAAAATTTATCAACGTCTTGAATGTTAACCCGCTCATCCGGTGAATGAGCTCCTTCTATCGTTGGACCAAATGAAATCATATCTATTCCCGGATATTTATCGCCTAGAATTCCGCATTCAAGTCCCGCATGAACAGCTTTAATCTCCGGCTCTTTTCCAAAAAGCCTTTTGAACACTCTCTTTGAAAGTTTTAGGACTTTCGAATCTACATCCGGCTGCCATCCGGGATAACCATCGCTAAATGTTACTTTAGCGCCGGCTAGTTCAAATACTGACTGAACACTTCTTCCAAGATTTCTTTTTGCGCTTTCAATAGAACTTCGCTGACTAGTGCCTATTGTAAGCTCGTAAGAAGCGCAATTAAGTGTAGCCAAATTAGTTGATGTTTCTACAAGTCCGGGAATACTTTGACTCATAGATACAACTCCGTGTGGTAAAGCAAGAATTGTGTTTACTATTTTCCTCTTAAAATCTTCTTTGAATGCATTAAGAATTGTAACCGAAGCATGTGTTTTCTTTTCGAACTGAACTCTAATTTCCGGATCAGAAAACTTGTACTCTAAAGAGCATTCAATCGAAAATTCATTTATCAATTCTCTGATTTTAGCTTCATTAGAATCATCGATAAAAAGTATTGCCTCGGCTTCTCTTGCAATTGCATTTCTCTTAGAGCCGCCTTGAATATAAACCAGCTGGTAATCAAATTTCTGCATACGTGAAAGTAGAATGCCCATTAACTTAATTGCGTTAGCGCGACCCTCGGAAATATTTATACCGCTATGCCCGCCTTTAAGTCCGCTAATGAATATTAAATAAGGATGATAACTTGTAACTATATCTTCGTATTCAACTCTAAAAATTCCGGCAGAATCCATGCCTCCGGAACAACCGACATAAAAAGCACCATCCTCTTCTGTATCAAGATTCAGTAAAGTTTTTCCGGTTATAAATCCTTTCTTTAAATTATTAGCGCCGGTTAATCCGGTTTCTTCATCAACAGTAAATAATAACTCTAACGGACCATGATCAAAATCATGTTCTGTTGCTATTGCCAAAGCCGCAGCAGCACCAATACCATTATCTGCACCTAGAGTAGTTCCATTTGCTGTTATCCAATCACCGTCACGAATTAAATCTATAGGGTCTTTTGTAAAATCGTGGTCGGTACCCTTATTCTTTTCACAAACCATATCAACATGGTTTTGAATTACAACTGTAGGTTTGTTTTCGCAACCCGGAGTTGGCGGGACAAGGATTACTATGTTTCCGGTTTCATCTTCTCTGAAATCGAAATTATTCTGTCCGGCAAAATTGCGAAGAAACAAACGAACTTTTTCTTCGGATTTAGATGGACGGGGAACCTGGCTAAGTTCAAAAAACTTTTTCCAAACTATTGATGGGTATAAACCTTCTATTGCTTCAACTGGCATGTTAACTCCTTAGTGTAGATTAACTGTGTCTAATGTTTAGAATATCACCATCGTAAACGATGTATTCTTTTCCTTCAAGACGCCAAGCACCATTGTCTTTACATTTAGCAAATGAACCGTACTTCATAAAGTCTTCGTAAGAAACAACTTCGGCACGTATAAACTTATTAAAGAAATCTGTATGAATTACACCGGCTGCCTGTTGTGCTGTGTAGTTTTTCTTAATTGTCCAAGCGCGGCATTCATCTTCTCCAACTGTAAAAAATGATTGCAGTCCTAACATTTCGTAGCTAGTACGTAAAATTTTGCTAAGTGCAGAATCTTTAATTCCATAGTCTTGCATAAAAACAGTTTGATCTTCTTCGCTCATCTTGGAAAGTTCTAACTCAATTTTGGCATAAAAAGGAATAATAACAGCTTGCGATTTCTGAATTTTTGATTGTAGCTCGCTAAGCACGGTTTCAACATTTGATATTGAATTCTCATCAAAGTTTACCGCAATAGCTAGTGGCTTTAAGGTTAAAAGCTGATAGCCGGAAAGGAGTTTAATTTCGTTTTCATCCAAACCTAAAGTGCGGAGCGGCAATTCTTGCTCTGCATGAGCATAACATTTTTCAATTACCGGCAATTCTCTTTTCAACCGGTCATCTTTCGATTTGAGAATATCTTTTTTGATCTTCTCAATACGTCCCTCAAGAAATGCCAAATCTGCGAAAAGGAATTCTGTTTCGAGGAATTCAATATCTCTAAGTGGATTAATAGAACTCATCGGATGCATTACAGCTTCATCTTCAAATGCGCGTACAACAAAAAACAAGGCGTCGTTGTTCTTTACTGCATTTAAAAATGTTGTTGTGATTTTAACTTTATTATCATCGGACATTTTTAGTCCGGGAATATCGTAAACCTCAATTGTAGCATTAACATGTTTTTTAGGATTAAAAATTGCGGAGAGTTTATCTAGGCGGTCATCGGGCACCTTAACAACTTCAATAGAAGCTTCTTCTTTGCCGGATTGTGAATGAGAACTTCCATTTGCTAATGTTTCAAATAATGTCGTCTTGCCAGAATACTGGAGTCCGACTAAACCAATTTGCATATTTAACTCTGTTTTAATTATTAGTATTTACCCGCAAAATATAATCAAAAATAAGAGGAAGATTTATCTCGAATGATTCTTTTGGGTGTCCCAATTATCAAGACAAAATTTGGGTGTGCAGCGCAATTTCTTCCAGAACCGAAGAGACTTTAAGGCATTTGTTTAGCTCGCCGCTAAAAACAACAGCTTTACCTTTAACATGTGCCTCGAAAGCAAAATCTCTTGCTTTTTCATAACCGCATTTTAATGCTTTTATTAGCTGGTTAATAACTTCATCGAATGAATGAAAATCATCATTGAATAAAACAACCTTGTATGGCTGCTGAATATTCACATCTTCATCAAACTGTATTTCGGGTACTTCTTGTGGTCTGCTTTCAGCCATCAATATTTTTCCAATTCCGATTAGAATTTATAAAATTGTACCGCAAAAATAAATTTGTTTATATTTGATTTGTAAGTGTATTTGTTCAAAAAAAGTTTTAGGAGGTTTAATGAAAATTGCTGTGTGCGTAAGTCACGTGCCGGATACAGCAGCAAAAATTAACATTGGTGCAGATGGAAAGAGTATCGATCCGGCCGGTGTTACATTTGTAGTAAATCCATACGATGAATTCGCGATTGAAGAAGCTTTAAAAACTAAAGAAAAATTAGGCTGTGAAACAGTTGCAATTAGTTTAGGCGGAGATGCCAATAAAGAAACTCTTCGCAAGGCACTTGCAATGGGCATAGATAATGCCGTTCTATTAAAAGATGATTCTTACAGAGATTCACTTTCTGTTGCTAAAGCATTAGCTGAAGAAATCAAAGCACAAGGCGCTGAATTAGTTTTCTTCGGAAAACAGTCGGTTGATTACGATAATTCTGTAGTCGGACAAATGACATCTGAATTACTGGGCTTTAATTGTGTTTCGGTTGCTGTTACTTTTGCATTAGATGGAACGAAAGTTACGTGCGAAAGAGAAATAGAAGGCGGAAAAGAAGTTGTTGAGACTTCCCTTCCGGCTGTTGTTACAGCTCAGAAAGGATTAAACGAACCTCGCTATGCTTCCTTAAAAGGAATTATGGCTGCAAAGAAAAAGGAAATTGCTGAAAAACAACCAGCTGCTTCCTCAAATTATGTTGAAGTTACCGCTATGAAGCGTCCGGCCGCTAAGCAAGCCGGCAAAATAGTTGGAACCGATTCCAGTGCAGTACCGGAATTAGTTCGTTTATTAAGAGAAGAAGCAAAGGTAATATGAGGTTGATATGGCAAAATTCTTAGTATTCATTGAACAAAGAAACGGACAAATAAAAAAATCTTCTTACGAAGCAGCAAAAGTTGCCGCAGAAACAGCAACAAAGTTAGGCGGAACAGTTGAAGCAATTGCAGTAGGCGGAGACATCACCAATTTGGATTTATTAGGCGGATACGGTGTTAGTAAAGTAAATCATCTTAAAAATGATTTATATACTGAATACTCACCTTCAGCATATTCTGAAGCAATTGTAAACTTTGTTGCGGAGAATGGATTTGAAATTCTCTTCTTCGGCGCAAGCGCAATGGGTAAAGATTTAGCTCCTCGCGTTTCTGCTAAACTTGATGCCGGGCTTGCTGTTGATTGCGTTGCTTTGTGTGTAGAAGGGACTGACATTATTGCTACTCGCCCGGTTTATGCCGGCAAAGCACTTGTTGATCTAAAAATAAATTCAGCAAAGAAAGTTTTTGCTCTGCGTCCAAATGTTTTTAGCGCAGGCGCTCCATCAGAAGCAAAAGCAGAAGTTTCAGTTGTTGCCGTTGCTGCTCCAAATTTGAATGTAAAAGTTGTAGAAATAAAAAAATCCGAAGGAAAAATTGACGTTGCCGAAGCTGATATTATTGTAAGCGGCGGACGTGGAATGAAGGCTCCGGAACATTTTGCAATGATCGAAGAACTTTCTCAATTGTTAGGTGCTGCTGTAGGTGCTTCCCGCGCTGTAGTAGATGCCGGCTGGAGACCTCATGCAGAGCAAGTTGGTCAAACCGGAAAAGTAGTTTCGCCTACACTTTATTTTGCTTTAGGAATTTCCGGCGCTATTCAGCACTTAGCCGGGATGCGTTCTTCAAAGTATATTGTTGCTATAAATAAAGATAAAGATGCTCCGATTTTTCAAATTGCAGATTATGGAATAGTTGGCGATGTATTTGAAGTGATGCCAAAGCTAATTGAAGAAGTAAAAAAAATAAAAGCATAAACGTGCAAAAAGTACAAGTAGAAATATTGGGACTTTCAGCAAGTCCATCGGCCGGCGGCGCATACGCGTTATTATTAAAAGAAGTTTACGGCGTTCGCCGCTTGCCTATTATTATTGGGTCATTCGAGGCTCAGTCAATTGCATTGGAAATGGAAAGCATTAAACCCCCCCGTCCACTCACACATGATCTGTTGAGAAATGTTATAGATAATCTTGGCGGAACCGTAACTGAAGTAGTGATTGATGAATTGAAAGAAAATACTTTCTATGCTAAAATCAAACTTGAATACTCGACTATAACTAATGAAATTGATTCCCGCCCCAGCGATGCAATTGCTTTAGGAGTTAGAACCGGTGCACCAATTTTTGTATCGGAAGCAGTGATGAAGGTAGCTTCCTTCGTTCCATCAGCAGATGATTCTGATGAAGCACCACCGATGTTTGAAAACGAAGATGAAGCGGAGACACCCGTAAAGGGAAGCACACAAGAAACAAAACTTGCCGGATTACAAAACCAGCTTAGAGAATCGTTGGAAAAAGAAGATTACGAACGAGCAGCAAAACTTCGAGATGAAATCAATCGAATAATGGGAATTCAGAATTAACCAAACACTGATTTCCCTATTTCGCATTCCAGACATTTATTCCTTGAGCAAGAATTTCTGAACAACTCAATCATGCCTTGAGCAATAATTGTTTTCTTCATAGCCTCAACTAAATTTAGAGAAGCAGCTACATCTGTTATTATCTGGTTCTCCGCTTTCTGTTCAAAAAGTGTATACATTTTAAATACTTTCTTAGATAAATTTTTATTCCCAAAGACATCAAAGTAAACAGCAAAAAAAGGAATAAGAACGTTAACCACAATTTCATCGGCTCTAGATGCACCTACAAAGTATTTAATCTCGGCATTGGAAGGTTCGTCAAAGATATAGTGATCCCGCCAGTATCCATCTCCTCTTACCACAAACATTGATCGAAGTGAATTCATTAACACGGTAAGATTATGAATCTCGGTGATTTTTCTAATCATTAACTTGATTAGTTCGCCGTGAAGAAGATCATATAGAATTTTTGCTCCTCCGGCAATTCTAACTGTAGGAAAGTTTTGTGGGCGGAGTCGGAAGAAGTGCCATTCGGTTTCTTCCATAAGTTTTCCATCATACATCGAGCGAACAGAATTCCAATGTAGATTCAGTCGTTCCAGATATGTTTTTGTTGGTTCATCTGTGGCAACAGTTGTACTCTGAATCAATCCGCTTATATGGAAAAGGATTGATTCATATTTTTCTATAATAACACCGTCCTTATCAATTTGTGAAAGGAATTTGATGTTGGCATTCTTGGCAAGATCCATCATTTGAGTTTTATTTTTGGAATAGCCGAGCGCTTCGAACAACAATTCGTACAAAAGCTGCTGCCAAATTTCTTGAGAGACAAAATCTTTGTGCGTGAAATTCTTTTCTTGGAACTGCGCGGATAAATCGTATGAGATTACCGGTTCTTTAATTTTTAGTTCGCGTAAAAACTCAAGCTCTTTTAAGCGGGAATATATTTTTTTACATTTTTTTTCAAATCGCTGCACACCAAGTTCGTATAATACTTTTTCTTTTTGTTCAACAGGAATTGATTCATTAATCGAGTGACACCGGAGCGACGTACTATTGTCATTGCCGGAATCTATAATTTCAGCTTTCATAGCGGAGTAAATTTTCGGGTCTAAATGGTCATACAAACAAATCGAAGGGACTTTCCTTCCATCTCTAGTATAAACATGAGAATAATTGCTTCTATTCTGTAGTGAAACATGAAGGACTACTTTGTTATACTTATTATCAAGATTATGACCGTGAGATTTCCAATCAGTATATTGACTATCGATCTCAATATCCCCGATAAAAGTTAAATTGCCAATTCTAATGCGGGCGTTTTTGAAGTCCGGTCCGGCTGTTTCATGGTTTAGACTGCCGGGCTCAATAACAACAATATCGTCACCAGAAGGAGTTTTTAAGACGCTAGTAAAATTTTGATGCTTCCAAATTTCATACAAAGCACTTTCTTTGATTTTGGTTTCCCTACCCATCGCGCTACCAAACAATGTTGAAAATTTTCTGCCTTTAAGCGGACTCCCCCATCTTGTATTTAATTTACAATTTGATTTTAAGAAATCCTAAAAGAAAAGTTTATCAACTTAAATCAAAAACAGTTTGGTTATAATTTTTAATGAGGGTTGTAACAGATTTTGAGAAACCGGGGCTTTCATCGCAATAGAGTAGCGCACGGCTAACATTTACCAGATAGTTGCCATTCTTCGCTTGATTAAAAGACGAGGCAACTTCCTCGAGACTTCCGCCTTGAGCTCCAACGCCGGGGAGAAGTACTACCAAATTGCCAAAGGAAGAAATATTTTCTTTTAGCTCATCAATTTTTGTAGCACCGAAAACAATTCCACAATTTTTGTTTGTGTTCCACTCATTAACTTTTTCAATCACTTCTTGAAAAACAAATTTTCCACTTTGAAGTTTTTGTTTTTCAAAATCGGAAGCGCCTTTATTGGATGTAAGTGCCAAAATGAAATTTATTTTATCAGCATAACTTAAGAATGGCTGAAGTGAATCATAGCCCATGTAAGGATGTAATGTTATTGAATCGAAGCCAAGTTCTTCAAATACAGCTTTAGCATACATTTCGGATGTATTTCCAATATCTCCTCTCTTTGCATCGGCAATCACCAGAACATTACTAGGAATTAATGCTAATGTTTGTGCAAGAGAATCAAAACCGCGAGCACCAAACCTTTCATAAAACGCAAAATTAATTTTATATGAAGCCGCATATTCTGCTGTGCTTTCGATAATTATTCTATTGAACTCGAGAACAGGCTCTTTTTCAGTTAGAAGATGTTTTGGAATTTTGTTGATGTCTGTGTCAAGTCCCACACAGATGTGAAAATTTTTATCTAACCTTGCTTTTAGTTTTTCGAGTGCTGTCATCTTTATCCTCTATTATCACGTATGTAATTTTCTATTTCTGTAAATATTGAGAACGAGCCCAATCAACATCATATTTACAAGTAGCGAACTGCCGCCGTAGCTTAAAAATGGTAATGGTAAACCAATAACCGGCGTGATACCAAGATCCATTCCGATATTTAAAGCAAAGTGCGAAAACAAAAGGGATAATACTCCAACCACAATCAGCACACTAAATTTATCTTTTGCAAGGCTTGCAATATTTAACAATCGAATAAATATCACCGCAAACAAAATAACCACAAGAACACTTCCGATAAATCCAAACTCTTCACCAATTACACTATAAATAAAATCGGTCCACTGCTTAGGAATAAATCTAAGCTGAGTTTGATTTCCGTTTAGAAATCCCTTTCCATATAGTCCGCCGGAACCTATTGCTACTTTAGCTTGCAAAGCATTATATCCGGCCCCAAGCGGATCAGCCGTTGGATCTAAAAACGATTCAATTCTTTTTTGCTGGTGTGGTTTTAATATTTTGAAAACAAAATCGAAGAAAAAACCGGAAGCCAAGTTTATTACAAACACTGTGATGCTGTTAAACAAATCTCTCTTAAAAAAGAAAAGAGCAGCTATTATTAATAACAGCGCACCAATAAAAGATATTGTTCCAAAAAGTGATGCGAAAATTACAAAGCCGGGAGAAAGCACAACAAACAATCCGAACAAGCTAATTCCGCTCCAGAAAACAAGCGTGAGTGTAACAAGCCCAAATACAATTGAAGTTCCCATATCCGGTTCGAGCATAATTAACATAATAGGAACAATTCCAATTCCTAAAGCAATAGTAAGATCTTTGAGATTATTTATATCTCTGCTTTTATAGGTAAGCCAATAAGCAAGCATCAAAATTGTGCCGGCCTTAGCTAATTCGGATGGCTGAAAACCAAAACCTCCAATGCCAAACCAACTCTTGGCTCCATACACTGTTTTTCCAACTACTAGAACGGCGATAAGAAAAAATATTGAAACACTATATAAGGGAATGGCAATTAATTTGATTGTTTGATGCGGCAGCGAATAAAATAATAGAAAAGTAAAAAAAGAAACTCCAACAAAAACAACTTGCTTGAAAAAATCTCCTCTGGCTGAAGGCAAATTTAGAGTAGAACTGTAAATAGCAATTAGACCGAAAGCAATAAGTACAACTACTGGTAAAAACACAGCTAAATCAAAACGGTCTTGTATGTTATAATTAATTTTCAAATCAATCCTTTTAATCTGCTTCAGCAATTGTAACCGGTTGGTTTGGTAAAGCTTTTCTCATGTAAGCCGCAATTACATCACGAGCAATTGGAGCTGCTGCTACGCTTCCAAAACCGGCATTTTCAACAATGACGGCAATAGCAATTTTGGGATTATTGTAAGGCGCAAATCCTACAAATATTGCATGATCTTTTCCGTGCGGATTCTGTGCAGTTCCCGTTTTACCGGAAATATCTAAATCTGTTGAACGAATGTTTCCAGCTGTACCAGCGCCATTAACTACTTTCCACATTGCATGTCTTACAATTTCAAATGAATGTCTACTTATTCCAATATCATAGTATTGAGGCTTAACATCAGTTCTAACTCTAGTTTTTGTATCGATGTAAGCTTTTAAGAAATGGGGATTAGCCGATTTACCATAATTTGCAAACAAAGCAGCATACTGAGCCATTTGTATTGGAGTGACACTTAGTTCACCCTGCCCAATACCTAAACTAATTACAAATCCTTTCGTCCATCCACGTTTACCATAAACCTTATTATAATATTCCTCAGATGGAACAATGCCTCTCCCTTCTTCACCAAGATCTACGCTAGTCTTTCTGCCAAAGCCAAATTTTTTAGAGTAAGTAGACCAGCGATCCAAACCTAGCTTATTTACAAGAGAATAGTAAAAAGTATTACACGATTTTTCTATCGAAGTTTCTACATCAGTACTACCATGATTGTGCAAACATTTAAAAAATCTATCTCCAAATTGAAAGCCTCCGTTGCACGGAATTCTAGTAGTTTCATCAATCAGACCTTCCTCCAGACCAGCAACAGCAGAAATCATTTTGAATGTTGAACCGGGTGAATAGTAACCGGTAGTGGCACGATTCAATAGCGGCTTATCTGGATTATCTCTCATAGCTTTATAATTTTCATACGACGTAACTGCAGCAAATTCAGCCGGATCAAATTGAGGCGAACTTGTAAAAGCAATAATCTCTCCAGTTGAAGGTTCAATTGCAACTACAGCTCCTCTTCTTTCTTTAAATGCATCTTCGGCAACTTTTTGTGCCGCTTTATCTATTGATAAAATTAAATCATATCCTTTAACAGCCGAGTAATCTTCCTCACCACTTTTATACTTGCCAATAGTTTTCTGGCGTGAATCAACTAACACATAATGAACGCCCTTTTTACCACGTAAAATATCTTCATAAGTTTTTTCCAATCCGGCAAAACCTATTTCATCACCCATTGAATATTCATTCTTGCGCTTTTGAAGAATGCTCAATGGAATTTCGCGAGCATAGCCGAACATATGAGCACCCATCACGCCGAACGAATAATCGCGTTGAGTTTCCATAACATAATCTACACCCGGCAACTTTGCAGCATTTTCTTCGTACCATGCAATAACTTTGAAATCAACATCCTTTGCAATTCTTCTTGGAATGTATTTAGAATAGGTATTGTTTGCCTTAAGGATTTTATGAACATAACCGGAATCAACACCAAGAATAGTTTCTATGTATGGCGTTAAGGTGTCTTGATATTCAGAAGGAGTAATTCTAAGTGTAAAGGATGGCTTGTTTCCAACTAAAACTTCTTGGTTTCTGTCAAATAAAATTCCGCGCGGTGCTGTTTGATAAATTGGCTTAACACTATTTTCATCTGAGCGAACTTCGTAGGTGGGGGCGTTCACAATCTGCATGTTGAACAGTTGTGCAATTATTATTGCAGTAAAACCAATTATTATGAAAGACAATATTCTCTTTCTGGCCGCGGAGCCAAAAATATTATCGTTCATACTCTTCCCTTTCTCATATTAAATGCGACAATACCTAATCCAAATATTGTAGTGTATACCGCCGGAAGCAGAGCTCCTTCAAGTAATAGAGCAGTAAACTTCATTTCGGGATTGAAATTTCCGGCAAAGGAATATACAAGCGAGTTTATAAAAGCTGCTATGAAGAGTACAATCAAGAAAAAATAACTGGCTGTATTTGTATCAACTCTATTTTCGTTGTAAAAATAACCAATTACAAAAGAAGCGATGGTCATGGAAAGCATTGATGCGCCAAGAATTCCGCCGGAAAATAAATCGAAGAAAAAACCAAAAATGAAACCGAGTATCATTCCATATATTTGTCCGCCAAGTAAGGCATAATATACAGCAACAAGTAAAACCAAATTCGGAACAATTCCATAAATAGATATCAAAGGAACAACTACAAGCTGAATTAACAACAATGGAATGAAGTACAATATAGGTTTTAGATAATTCATCATGGTTTTTTCAATAGATTCATTTCCAACTGATTTATTTGTTTGCTTGATACAATTCCAATAACAAACAAATTATTTGTTGCTTCAATTTCGGCAAATGGCTTTACAGTTAAACTGTGAAGCAAACCAAGTTCGTTAGTTTCCTTTTTTGAAATTATTCCGACTGGAATAAGAGGCGGGAATAACGAACTAAAATCTGAGGTTTCAACTCTATCACCAATTTTAACATCGTACGTAGTAGGAATATCTTTTATAATTAAATCTCTACCATCAAAGCTCAAGACGCCATCTACATTACTTCTTTGTATAGTAACAGCAATGCTTAAGTTGCTGTTTTGAATAGTTCTAACTACTGAATAATCTTCGGTAACATCCATAACTAATCCAACAAGTCCCCGATGATTGATAACAGGCATACCTTTAGCAATTCCGGAATTGGAGCCGCGGTTCACAATAAAATTACCTTGTACTTTCGTAATTAGCTTAGAAACAACTCTCACCGGAATTAAAGGAAGGCTGGAAGTATCTCTCATATTTATCATCGAACGCAATTCATCATTTTCGGCTGCAACTTTTTTTAGTTTATTTAACTGCAGAGAAATTTTTGCGTTTTCAATCCGCAATTCTTCAACCTCAACATCGGGAGTAAAAATAGAAACAAAGGTTTCTGTTATTTCGCTCAACACAGCAAAGTTAGCAATTGCAAAAGCTTTTAGTTTTTTTGCTTGTGGTTTTTCACTGAGGGATATTGAAATTAGACTAACAACAACGAGAATTACGAGTATAACGTATTCTTTGAATTGGTATCCAAGTCTTTGAAATACTTTTATCATCAATAGGTTCTTTTACGTATGAACACCCGAGAATATTTGTTTATGTTTTCTATAGCTTTACCGGCACCGCGTACTACAGCAGTAAGCGGATCATCAGAAACGTGTACAGGTAAATTTGTTTCCATTCTAATTCGTTCATCTAAGCCTTTCAGTAAAGCTCCTCCTCCGCTCAACATTACTCCTCTATCCAATATGTCGGCAGATAACTCAGGAGGAGTTCTTTCTAAAGTTTGTTTTACGGCTTCAACTATTTGAGAAATATTTTCATTCAATGCTTCACGAATTTCTACAGAACTAACTTCGGCAGTTTTAGGAATACCGCCAACCAAATCTCTTCCTTTAACTTGAATAGTAACTTCTTCTTTTAGAGGTACTGCGCTTCCAACTTCACATTTTATAGATTCCGCAGTTCTTTCACCAATTAGAAGATTGTAATTTTTCTTAAAGAATTGCATTATCGCATTATTCATTTCATCACCGGCAATACGAATAGATTCTTCATTAACAATTCCGGCAAGAGCTATAACTGCAATTTCTGTTGTTCCACCGCCAATGTCGATAATCATATTACCAACCGGAGCCTCAACATCAACGCCAATTCCTATTGCTGCAGCCATTGGCTCTGCAACTAAATGAACTTCTTTAGCACCGGCATGCTCGCAAGCATCGCGCACAGCGCGTTTCTCAACTTCCGTTACTCCGCTTGGAACAGCAATGACTATTCTCTTACTCTGAAATGCATTTGGCGTAACCATTTTAATAAACGCACGAATCATACCTTCAGCAATTTCAAAATCTGCAATTACACCATCGCGCATTGGACGTGTAACACGAATCTCTCTATGCTCACGGCCTTGCATTTCTTTCGCTTTATTTCCGAGTGCAATAATCTTCTTTGTATTTCTATCAAACGCAACTATAGAAGGCTCATTCAGCACAATGCCTTTTCCCTTGATGTAAATAAGAGTGTTGGCAGTTCCTAAATCTATTGCAACGTCAGTAGAGAAAAAATCTAAAATTCCCATGTAGTTCCTTAGTGCTTAAAATTTCTAATTCCAGTAAAAACCATTGAAATATTTTTTTCGTTTGCAGCGTTAATAACTTCTTGATCGCGCACTGAACCGCCCGGTTGTATAATTGCGGTGATTCCTTGTTCAGCAATTTGTATAAGACCATCAGCAAAAGGAAAGAATGCATCCGAAGCAGCAACCGCGCCGGTTAAATCATGACCAAACTGTTTCGCTTTTTCAGAAGCTAATCGTGCCGAATCTACACGAGACATTTGTCCGGCACCAACACCAATCGCCATTTTGTTTTTAACAAACACAATTGCATTAGATTTGGTATGCTTACATACAGTCCAAGCAATTTTAAGATCCTCTAATTGCGAATTATCAATTAGCTTTGTTGTAACAACTTTCAATTCTGTGTCGGCAATTTTGGAATTATCTTTTTCTTGAATAAGAACACCACCCGGTACCGATTTAATTTGGAAATCAGAAGCAGCTAAATTTGTCTTCTGGCGAATGATTCTTCGGTTCTTCTTCGCAGCCAACAGTTCCAGAGCTTTTTTAGTGTATGATGGTGCAACTACAATTTCAAGAAATATTTCGTTTAATTTTTCAGAAGTTGCTTCATCAACTTCGCAATTGAAAGCTACTATTCCACCGTAAGCAGAAACGTTATCACAAGAAAACGCAAGTTGATAAGCATCTAGCGTATTAACGCCAATTGCAACACCGCAAGGATTGGTATGTTTAATAATCGCACAAGCATTAGGCTCAAGATCATTCACTAATTCTACCGCAGCGGAAAGATCTACAATGTTATTGTAGCTTAATTCCTTGCCATGGATGATTTCGAAATACTTTTGAAAATTGCCGAATAAATATGCTTTTTGGTGAGGATTCTCGCCGTAGCGCAAATCGAAATTGGATTGCAGATTAAGTCTAAAATCAAGTTTAGGCTGCTCAAATTCTTTTTCTAGATAATTAGCAATCAGAGTATCGTAATAAGAAGTGTAAGCAAAAGCTTCGTAAGCAAGTTTTTTTCTTGTTTCTAAGCTTACCCCGCCATTTTTAATTTCGTCAAGAAAAGAATTGTACTGAGAAGAATTTGTAAGCACACTTACGTACTTGTAATTTTTGGCAGAAGCGCGTATTAAACTTGGTCCGCCTATATCTATGTTTTCAATTTTTTCTTCAAGAGAAATATCATCTCTATCTACTACTTTTGGAAACGGATAAAGATTCACACAGATAATATCAATAGCTTCAATATCGTTTTGTTCAGCTTCGCTATGATCTGTGAGATGATTTCTCCGCATCAAAATTCCGCCGAAAATTTTCGGGTGCAAAGTTTTAACTCTACCGGAAAATATCTCCGGGAATTTTGTAAAATCTTTAATTTCTATACAGCTCACCGCGTTATCCATCAGCAGTTTGTAGGTATTGCCGGTAGCAATTATTTGATAATTAAGAAGATTTAATTCGCGGGCAAAATCCACAACATTAGTCTTATCCGATACACTTATTAAGGCGTACTTACTCACACTCTGTCCTTTTACCATCTGCAAATTGCAGAACTAATTTATCTTGATATAACCTTTTGAAAATTTTTGTACAACTTCCGGCAGCAACTCATGTTCAATTTTTAATACCATTGCTGCAATTTCTTCTGGAGACTTCGCATCAATTACATTAACACTTCTTTGCTCAATAATCTTTCCGTTATCATAAATCTTATCAACAAAATGAACTGTAGCGCCGGAAATTTTTTCTTTAGCTTCAAAAACAGCTCGGTGAACATTCAATCCATACATTCCTTTTCCTCCATGTGAAGGAAGAAGGCCCGGGTGTATGTTAATAATTTTATTTTCAAACTCGTCAACAAATTCATCCGGAATTTTTTTTAGAAATCCGGCAAGAACAACTAAATCAACATTAAGCTTTTTTAATTCATCAACAAGCTTTGAATATGAATTAAAACCATCTTCATTTTTTTTGTTAACAAAAAAAACGGGGATAGAATTTACTTCAGCAAATTCGACGGCCCCGCAATCTTTTTTGTCGCTTATAACAGCACAAATCTTCACATCCTCTTTAGAAACTTTTTCAAACAAAGCTCTCAAATTGGAGCCTCGCCCGGATACGAAGACAGCGACATTAAACATAGATTACATTTTTTGGTGGAAAAAATTATCTAAATGAGGTTAAATAAGCAATTAAAAGGAGCTATTTTCTTTAGATTTTACAAGGTTTTTCCAATTTTTCACTTAATCCGTCTTTTCAGCCATTCGATCTGAGATTGGATATAATCGCGAAATTCAAACTCATTATCATCTTCGGCATCTTCCAATAATTCTTTTGCGGAGGTTCTGTCTCCCAAAACAAATTTTGCTTTGGCATTCAAAAAGTCTGCAAAAGGTTTAATCCATTTTTCGGAAGAAAGACTCATATCTGCCAAAAGATCGCATACCGAAACTACTTCCGAATGCTTTCTAAGATTTGAAGCAGCTTCTGCAAAATAAATTTGAGCAAGTGCTTTTGTTTCCTTGTTTTCTATCTTAGGAATTTCGAGTTTCAAACTGTCATAAGCTGTTCTATTATCTCCAGCATCAAGTCTGTTTTTCATTCTAACTAGCTTGAGCTCGATTGGGGTAATACCGTGAGCAAGGAAAGTTTCACTTTTCTTCATTGCATAAGTATCTTCAAATAAGTCTTGATTACCACCTTTTGCTAAAGCTAAATTTTGCTTAAACTCTTCATCTTTGCCAAGCATTTTGTATGCAAGTGCAGTATTAAGTGCCGCAATTCCAGTCAAATCAAGCTCTTTGGATGTATCTAAAAACTTTTTATAATTTCTAATTGCTGTACGATATTGATTCTTCTTAAAATAAATTTCTCCGCGTCTGTAGTAAGCTAACGCGGTTATCTGAGGAACACGTTTGTTTTTGATCGAGATAACACGGTCTAACACAGAAATAGCTCGGTCTAATTGTTTAGCTTTTATTAGGCTAACAGCCGATTGATAGGCAAATAAACCATTGCGCGGGTACTTTGACGTAAGGTCTTGAAGAATTACATATCCGCTATCATATTCTGCTAAATAATCATTGTACACTTTAGAAAGATGGAAAGCAGCTTCGGTTTTAACTGTAGTACCTTTGCGTAAAGCTGTCTTTATGTATCTGAATCCGCGAGCTTTATCAGAACTAAGTCCGGTCAGATTTACTGCCCATTTCAAAAAGTCGGGGACGAAACTCATTGCATAGTCAAATAATCCTAAGCCAAGATAAGCATCATAGTAACGGGGATTAGCTTTTATAATCTCTTCAAATTGACTTACGGCTTGTTTGCTTGACCAAAACGCATCAACAGATTGATTATTAGTAGCTTGTGCCATAGCCCGGAATGAAGCAAGGTTTGCTGCGAGATATTTAGTTTCTATGTCTTTTGGATTTTTAGATAAAAGTGCATCGGCCTTTTGCTGGGCAAGATCTGCAAATTTCAAGAATGTTTGATATTCACCTTCGTTACGGGAGCCGAGAAAAATCCAGAAATGTATTAAAGCGTTTCTATAATAACCTTCCGGTGAATTCGGTCTTAGTTCTAAAACACGATTAAATGTTTTTTCAGCAGATTCAAACTGAAAATTGTATGCTTCATTCATTCCTTGTTTAACCAAAGATTGAACTTGCCCAAATAAACTAAATGATGATACTAAAAGAACAAAAATTACTAATCTTGCTTTCAATTTTGATTTTTCCTCTGTGTATATTCAAGTGAAGCTTTTACAAATTCTCTAAACAATGGATGAGCCTTGGTAGCTCTCGATTTCAATTCCGGATGGAACTGGCAGCCAACAAACCAAGGATGATCATTTAACTCAACCATTTCAACTAAATACTCGTCCGGTGAAGTTCCGCTGATGATCAGTCCCTTTTCTTCAATAATGCTTCTGTATTTATTATTTACTTCAAAACGATGTCTATGTCTCTCGGAAATTTTTGGTTTGCGGTATGCCTCGAAAGATTTTGTTCCTTTTTTAAGAACGCAAGGATATGCACCAAGACGCATTGTGGCGCCTTTAGTTTTGATTTTCTTCTGCTCCGGCATTATGTGAATTACGCTGTTTGTGTTTTTTACAAACTCTTCACTATTGGCCTTTTTAATTCCGCAAACATTGCGGGCAAATTCAATAACCGCGCATTGCATTCCTAGACAAATTCCAAGAAATGGAATTTTGTTTTCGCGGGCATATTGAATTGCTAAAATTTTTCCTTCAATTCCCCTTTCTCCAAATCCGCCCGGAATTAAAATTCCATCGTAATTTTTCAGAACATTTTCTGCGCCTTTATCTTCAATTACTTCAGAGCTTATAAAATCAACTTTAACTCTGGAATTATTTTCGGCACCGGCGTGAACAAAAGCTTCAGAAATGCTTTTATAAGCGTCTTTGTTTTCAATATACTTTCCGCAAATTGCAATCTTAACCTTATTTACCGGATTAAGAGCGGAGTTAACAAAGTTCTGCCAATCTTCTAACTTTATTGTTAGTTCAGGTAACTTCAATCGCTCTAGAACAATCCTATCTAGATTTTGTTCATATAAAACAATTGGGACTTCGTAAATTGTTGAACAATCGTGAGCTGAAATTACCGCTTCTTTTTTCACATTTGTGAACAAAGCAATTTTTTCTCGAATGTCTTTCGATAACTTATTTTCAGAACGACAGACAAGAATGTTAGGCTGAATACCAAGTTCTAGTAAATTCTTAACACTGTGCTGCGTCGGTTTTGTTTTCATCTCGCCGGCAGAAACTATATACGGAACAAGCGTAACGTGAATATTTAGCGCGTTCTTTCTTCCCATCTCCAGCATAATTTGACGCATAGCTTCTATAAATGGCAAGCTTTCAATATCGCCAACTGTTCCGCCAATTTCTGTAATTACGATATCATATTTCCCACTTTCACCAAGCACTTTCATACGGCGCTTTATTTCATCTGTGATGTGAGGAATTACTTGA
>Ga0172380_10001388_pt1 | contig 41650 bp, 54 predicted proteins | sample Leawe162metaG_FD_119747 | JGI IMG/M metagenome (GOLD analysis project Ga0172380, IMG submission 119747) | Leachate microbial communities from a municipal landfill in Southern Ontario, Canada - Leachate well 162 metaG | ecosystem: Engineered > Solid waste > Landfill > Unclassified | place...
AGTCGTCGATAGATTTTCGGAAGAAAACGAAAACATCGAAGCTTGCTGGCCTGAATTCTCAGGAGCAGACACGATAACTAAGGCCGAAGAGGCGGAAGAGGCTAAAGCAGAAGAGGCCAGAGCAGAAGCGAAAGCAGAAGCGGCCAGAGCAGAAAAACAGCCGAAGCTTCCAATGGAAGAAGCCGGAACTGATTCTGCACCGACGGCACAAGCGGCGGCAACAGAATCGGCAGAAACTATTTTAAACTAAGAGCAATAACGCTCATAAAACGTAAAAACACACAAAACAGGAGTTACTAAAATGGCCAACGTAATCACACCAGAATTCAGAGTCTCTTATCCAGTCGTTTTTGAACCAAAGAAAAACGATCTAAACGGAAAGATGGAATACTCAGTTGTCGCACTTTTTAAGAAGGGCGAAAACCTAGAAAAATTAAAGGCCGCAGCTCAAGAAGCTTGCGAAAAGAAATGGGGAAAAGACCAGAAGAAATGGCCAAAAAATCTTCGTTCACCATTCAGAGACCAGGCCGAAAGAGAGAAGACCAATGAAGAAACCGGACTCCCTTATATGCCAGATGGATATGAGAAAGGTGCTATCTTCTTGAACCTTAAATCTTCATCGCGCCCGGGCGTTGTAAACCAACAGGTAAAAGCGTTCACAGATGAATCAGAATTCTATGCGGGATGCTACGCCTTCGCTTCTCTTTCTTGCTACGCCTACGACCAGGCCGGAAACAAGGGAGTCGCATTTGGTTTACAGAACATTCAGAAATCAAGAGACGGAGAACCATTCGGTGGCAGAACAAAAGCTGAAGATGACTTCGCTCCTGTAGCTGTAGAAGGCGGAGACGCCAATTCTCTTTTTAGTTAATTTACACTGGCCGAGGCTTCACACACCTTGGCCTTTTTCTTCGGATGATAAAAATGAAACTGCACATAGATTTTGAAACTCAGTCAGACATAGAATTAAGAGTGCGAGGACTTCACGTCTACGCTCCCTCTCACAGAACTCATATTCTTTGTATGGCCTACGCCTTTGACGACGAACCAATAAGAATTTGGAAAAAAGGAGAACCTTTTCCTGCGGATCTAATGGACGCTATTTTATCCGGCGATCTTTTCTTTGCTCACAACGGCCAGTTTGAATTAGCTATTTGGGAAGAAGTCGGAGTAAAGAAGTATGGCTGGCCACCACTCTCCATTCAATCGGTTCATTGTACTATGATTATGGGTTACTCAATGGCCCTTCCCGGTAAGCTTGAAAAGCTTTCTCCCGCTCTTGGACTGACAGAAGGAAAAGATGTTAAAGGTGGAAGAGTGATGATGCAATTATCACAACCAAAAGAGATAATTGAAGGCGGTTGTAAATGTTGTGGCGGATCCGGCACCGAAGACCTCCATAATCCGTGTGAATCTTGCGGAGGAGACGGCAACGAAGTCATTTTCTATACGCCAGAATCGCACCCAGAAAAATTTGAAATCCTATACCAATATTGCATTCAAGACGTTGAAGTAGAAAGACAGTCAGAAAAAAGAATGCTCATGCTCACACCAAAGGAGCGAGCACTTTGGATCTTAGATCAAACGATAAATAATAGGGGAATCAAAGTTGATATTCCTTCAATAAAAAGAGCAGTAGAAATTATTGAGCTTGAAAAAGCACGCCTCAATGAAGACATGAAACTGGCCACGGGAAATGCCGTTTCAACCACCAATGCGCTTGCTGATTTGAAAAGATGGCTGGCCATCGTTCACGACGTAAAAATCCCAACAGTTAAAAAATTCAATAAGAAAAAAGGAATCGAAGAAGAGGTCAGCACTTTAGATAAAGGCGACGTCTCAGATATTTTAAAAAGAAAAGACCTTCCAGATGGTGCAAGAAAGGCCCTGTTGATTAGGCAAGAAGCGGGGAAATCTTCAACTGCCAAGCTCACGGCGATGACAAATCGATCTGGCCTGGACGCCAGAGTAAGAGGAGCTTTCCAGTATTACGGGGCTTATTCAACAGGCCGATGGGCCGGAAGAGGACTTCAACTTCAGAACATGACCAGAGGGGCGATGAAATATGAAGACATTTTAAAAGTCTTCGAGCTTCTAAATTCAAATCTTCCGATCACACAAGTAAGGGAAATGATCGATATGTTCTATGGCCAGCCAACTAAAGTCATCTCAGATTGCTTGAGATCGTTTTTAATTGCAGAAGAAGGTCATCGTTTTATTGACTCTGACTGGAACTCTATTGAAGCGAGAATTCTCGCTTGGCTGGCCGGAGATGAGGACGTTCTAAAAATATTCCGTGAAACAGGACTCATTTACGAATATGAAGCGGCCAAGATTTATAAGACCAAAATGGAATTGGTAACAAAAGACCAACGGCAAATCGGAAAGGTCGCCGTCCTGGCCCTCGGTTATCAAGGCGGGGTCGGAGCTTTCCAGTCAATGGCCAAAAATTACAACGTCAAAATTCCAGATAAACAAGCGGACGAAATTAAAGTGGCCTGGAGAGAGGCGCACCCAAAAATTGTTAGATATTGGAACGCCTTGGAAGGTGCTGCTTTGGCGGCAGTTAAACAACCCGGAGCTATCTTTAAGGTCGGAGCAATCGGCAGAGAAGTACGATACAGAGTGGTTGGTTCTTTTTTATGGTGCCAATTACCGTCTGGCCGGGCCATTTGCTATCCGTACCCTAAAGCTGAGATGGTTATGACTCCGTGGAAAGTCGAGAAAGAAGCTGTCACTTACATGACAGAAGACTCAACGTCCGGAAAATGGGAGCGCCAGAACACCTACGGCGGATTCTTCGCCGAGAATATTACGCAGGCCACGGCCAGAGATATACTTGCCGAAGCGTTACCAAGACTAGAGAATAAAAATTACAAAATAATTATGCACGTTCACGATGAAGTCGTCTGCGAGATGCCTTATGGAAAGGGATCTGTTGAAGAAATGTCCGCCATTATGTGCGAACTCCCGTCGTGGGCAAAAGGTCTTCCCCTGTCAGCGGATGGTTGGGAAGGAATCAGATATAAAAAGGATTAAGGATGAGTTTTTTAGAATCAGCATTACAACTGGCCCACTATGGTTTTCACGTTTTTCCATTACGGCCTGGAACAAAAATTCCAAGCATAAAAAACTTTCCTAATCTCGCGACCAGAGACATAGATCAAATCCGCAAATGGTGGATTTGCGACATCACTGGAAATGAAAAGGACTTCAACATAGGAATAAGCACCACACGTTTTGGAGACAGTGGCGCTTTGGTTGTGGTTGACGTCGATGATAAAGATAAGAAGGACGGTAGCGGGAACCTATTGAAGCTTGAGATGGCCGGCTTTGAATTGCCTATAAGTTTTGAGCAGTCAACCCCAACTGGCGGCAAGCACCTTGTATTCTGGCATAAAGAACCTGTCAAGCAGGGGATCAATGTTTTAGACGTTGGCCTCGATATTCGCTCAAAAGGCGGGTATATCGTCGGTTCCGGATCGGTTTTAGGCGGGAAGAAATACAGTCACGCCGAAAATTCTACCCTTCAACAGTGCCCGGAGTGGGTAGTTGAGGCCTGCGGTAAGTACACCGAACCAACGGAAGATAAAAAGAAAGGAAAGAAATACCAGGCCACTGAATTTGATATTGAACGGGCGATTTACTACCTAGAAAACGAAGCTCCTCAATCGGTCAAAGGTGCAGGCGGAGATCAAACTGCCTATAAAGTAGCGGCCAGAGTGAAGGACTTCGGGATCTCAAAAGAACATTGTCTTGAAATGATGATGGATCACTGGTTTGAAGGATCCGGTTGGACAGCTCAGAAGCTTAAACCAAAAATAGATCACGCTTATCACTATGGAAAAGAAGCTGTCGGATCTTCAACTCCTTCAGCGGTTTTTGAAGAAATAAAACCTGAATCAAATGAAGAAGAATTCTATCTGGCGAAAATGAATAAAAATTATGCCCTCGTTTATGTGGGGGGATCGCACTCTATTCTCCATGAAACTGTGGACGAGAGAGGGAGAACTGTTTTTCATCTTCTATCTGAGCAAACTTTTAAAAGAAAATTTTCTCCTCTCACAGTTCAAAAGAACCAAAGTTATGCTGAAGTTTGGCTTGATTGGATTGGCCGCAGAGAATACAACGGCCTTTGTTTTGCGCCGGGAAGAGATCCGCGCCACGGCTATTATAACATTTGGAAGGGATTCACTTGTAAACCAATGTCTTATGAAGAAGGTTCTGTGGAAGCTAAAGCGGGACTAGATTCCCTTTTAAATCACGCCCTAGAAAACATTTGTGGCGGAGAGAAAGAACTCTTCAATTGGTTGATGGGATATTTTGCACACATGATTCAGAAGCCGTTTGAACGGCCACTGACAACAGTTGTTTTTAAAGGGGAAAAAGGTGTCGGGAAGAACGCTATCATTGATCGCATTGGCAATTTGCTTGGCCATAATCATTACCTTGTGGCCCACGATGGAAGATATCTATCGTCCAATTTCAACGGTCACATGGAGTCTTGCCTTTGCTTGGTACTCGACGAAGCCTTCTGGAGCGGAGACAAAGCGGCGGAAGGAAAATTAAAAGGGATAACAACTGCCCCTGAAATTCAGATCGAAAGAAAGGGTAAAGAAACCTATCCGGTTGAAAACTTGGTTCGAGTAATCGTCATCGGAAACGATGATTGGTTAGTTCCGGCCTCGATGGACGAAAGAAGATATGCTGTTTTCGCGGTTGGGAACGGAAAAAAACAAGACACAGAATACTTTCGTGAGATGAGAGAAAACATCGATCTTAATGGCGGGAATTCACTTCTCTTGGATTATCTTCTGAAGTTTGATCTATCTAAAGTCGAAATCAATGTGGCCCCAAAAACGGACGCCTTACTTGAGCAAAAAATGAATTCACTCGATCCGATAGAAAAGTTTTGGTTACACTGTATTTCTGAAGGTGAAATCAACGGAGAGTGGCCGTCTGAAATTAGCAAACTTGATTTTAGAAACGCATTTAACCAATACTGTAGAGATTCAAATATCCGGTCAAGACTTCCTGATATCAGAACAATAGGTAGACAACTCAAGAAAGTTTGTCCTTCTGTAAGAACGAGAAAAATATCAGACGGCGTGGCCAGAATGAACGGTTACTGGATCCCTTTACTGGATAATGCCAGAAGAGAATGGGAAGAATCGATTGGACAAAAAGGTGAATGGGAAATTGAACCCAGTATATTTGATTAGGAGGAAATTTTATGAGTAAAACGACAACAAACAACAGTTCAAGTGGAATAGGAGTTTTAGGATTATTAGGCGTCTGCTTTGTAGTTCTTAAACTTTTAGGGAAAATCGATTGGTCATGGTGGTGGGTCACCCTTCCGTTTTGGGGAGGATTTGTGATCCTGATTCTGTTCTTATTATTTGTGGCGGTCGCGGCTTTAAGTAGCACCGGAAGGAGATGATTGTGGGTATAGCATTTATATTTTTTATGTGCCTTTGGTGTTTTCTAAGTTACCTACCAGAGATTACAGACTCAATGGTTAGAATAATAGAAGCAGTCGATAAGGCAGAAAGAAATTCGGAGGACGAATGAAAAAGGAACCTAACTACAAAAAGATGTATGAGCAAACTTTAGAAAGGGCGCAGAAAGCGGAAAAAGAACTCGGCGTTTATAAATCGCTTGGCGCAAGACTTTTTGAAGTTGGCGTCCGAACTGTCGAAACCACTTCGCAAATAAGAACCACTTGGGTAGTCGAAGAATTGACAGCAATATTCATCCAGTTCGGAATGCCAAGAATCGCCTATCAATGGGAGAAAAAATGAGCACTTTCAACGCAGAAAAAACAGGGAGCTTTAACCTCTACCGTGGCCTGGCCGACCAGAAAGAAAGAACCCCTTGGCCCCGGAAGATCGGAAAGACCATGATCGTTGGGATCATTTCCATCTTTATCGCGAGGGCGGTGATCGAAGTTTTGGTTCAAAATTTTCTTCACCGGATTTGACATATTAAATTAATACGATAAATAATAATATCTATTGAACAATTTTGTTTAACCCTAACCCGGAGAATTCCAATGGCTAAGAAAGCACCTGTAAAGAAAGAAGCACCTAAGAAAGTTGCAAAAGCACCCGCTAAAAAAGCAGCTAAAAAGTAATTTTTTAATTAACCAGATTAAAAAGTAAAGATCAGAAAAGCCTCCAGTATGGAGGCTTTTTTATTTGTATTCTTTTGGGTACATAAATTTTTTGTGACCAAACGACCACAGCTAATTGTAGAATTTGACATCGCCATTCGCGAATAGATTGAACTCGGTTTTGCGCCTTGCGACCAACCCCGGAAGAGTTACTTTGTAAGAAATGCCAAGCCAATTTTTCTTAGTCCCTTTCACATATAAAAGCATCGCCTTCTCGATCTTCAGGTTATTTCCCGTCAACAGAGCGGTTCTAAGGCTTGATCCGGACTCTAAAATCCCGACGCCACAGTTATAGGCCATGGAAACGAGGGCATCAAATTGGCAGTCCAGAAGCTTTAATTGGGTCTTCTGGCACATTTTCACCACGGCGTCCTCCTTCTCATCCAATTCCCAGTTCATAAGGTAATTGGCCTCCATTTCATTTATGGGTTTATCTTTGGCCGAAACCCGCTTCCCATCCGGATAAGCGATTGTTCCAAGACCTATTGTCCAGATCCCGACTGGATCTTTGTAAGGATAATAAAGTTGTTCCTTTGCGTTCCATCCGGCACCGGGTTTTCTTTCGCCTTCATAATGGGCTACAACTTTGATTCCTCTATCACCAATATTTCTTCTACTCACAAATTACTCCTGTTTATTGACGGCCGAATCGACTACATCAAGGGTTCTATCCCAAGTGGCGATCTCGGCGTCGCATTTATATTTCTTACACATTTTAATTATCCAGGCCTTCAGCTTGGCCCATGACTCTGTAGGCATGGTCAGTGAATGAGACCTGAGATCAAACCAAGTTTCACCGTCCAGAAGGTGTTCGTCATCGACCACAATTTTCTTTCCAGAAAGTGTGTAAGAACAAAACCCTTTGGACATATTGACTTCGGCGCAGATGGGGACGTCGGGAACGCTTGTGCAACTAGCGATAAAGATTAACGAACTTATTAAGAGACTCTTCCAACTCTGCTTCAATTTGTTTTTTATCATCTTCGGATCCTATTTTTTGGATTGTGGTGTTTCTAATCATGATGGCCTTAAGCTCTCGACCTTCAGCACTTGCACTTAAATCCATAGCACCAAAGAACGCCCGCATTTCAGCTTCTTCCGCCGTCTCTTTTGCAAGCCATGAAACTGCTTTGATCGTTAGATAATTGAGGGGGCCAGTGGCCAGGAAAGGGAGCTTCCGAAGAAGCACCCTAAGAATGATTTTGGACAGAACGGATTGGCCATTGTTTTGGGCAATGACAACCCATTCTGAAAATTTCATTATCCGATTTTTCCATCTTTATTTAAATCAGCTAATTTTTCAATCGCCGGTTTAAAAACTGGAATTGCAGTGGCCAGGATTCCACCAACAACTTTTTCAGCGCCTTCGCCTTCAAGAGCAAGTCTTGGAGCTACAGCTTCAAGAAGCTCGAATGCTTCCATGATTGCTTTTTCAGAAACATTGATTAGTTTCTTTTCGCCTTCTTCTTTTAAGATCTGTACTAACTTAGACATATAATCCTCCGTGGATTTTATAGAGCTTCATTGCTCTTTCTTACCGAAATAGGTTTTAAGTTTTTCCATTAAAAATGTAGGTACAGGATAACCGAGCTTTGCGAAGTTCTCAAGTATTGATACCGCTTCAGTCGTGACCAAGAACGCATCCATAATTGGAGCGGCCAGGTTTACTGGCAGGCCTTTGTCCACCGCTCGGGAGATATAAAGGAATGTTAGGTAAACAACGAATTTCATGGGAGACCGAAAGAACTTGCGGGAACTGAACCCGGCCAGGCCTTCAGCTCTCACGACGGCCCAGACTCCAGTAATGGTATCAAGGGCGATCAGAGAATAAATGGTGTAGATAATTTCCACTTTCCCATCAAAGGCCCATGAAAGGAGCAGAAAGAAGTGAGCGATCAACGCTTTTATTTCTACATAATCAAAAAATTTTTTAAAGATATCTTTCATGGGTTCCTCCTATAAACCAAATGCCCTGTCATACATGACCGCAAAGAGAATCAGGGCGATCAGAAGAATTATCCAATCGCCCATCTTCATTATCTTTCCTTACACTCGTAAAGGTTTCCTTCCAGTTGCTTGCAGTCCTCAACATAAACAGTTGATGAACATGAAGCGAGTAACAAAAGCAGTAGAATATACTTCATAAAATCCTCCTAATATTGTTCTTCAGTGACTTTCAGGTATGAAGTCATTGTGTTGCCAAGATTGTAGTCAGTTCCAGCGTAAAGGTGGCCTTCGTTTACAACGATATCCGCACCCGCCGTTTGTCCGCCGATTCTTAAAGTGAATGTAATTGGGGCCAAGCTTGTTACAGTTTCTCTGTAATCGATCGACAATCTTCCTTTCGTAGTGTTGTCGGCTGCATCCGGTTCGCTTAGTCCATCTGCCGCCACAGCATTGGCAGCGCCGTCCTTAAATAAGGCGATGACGATTGAGTGAGCAGTATTGGTTTCTTCTGCCGCTTGCACGTTTGCTGAGACATGGAGTTTGTAACCAATCCTTGTAGGATTAACAGTTACCGTAAACAACTGGAAACCTTCTCCTACTTGAGGGATTGTGTCGTCAACAGGAATAACACCATCGGCGGCGGTTGATCCCACGACTTCAGTGTAACCAAGAGTCATGCTCACGCCCGCTAAATTTATCATGTTGTTAGATAAATTCGACCATCCGGTTATCGGTACTTTGGCATTTAAAGTAAAATCCACACTGGATGTTTTTGAACTTCCATTGGCCGGAGTCAGGTAAGTAGAAGCGCCCAAACTGTTAGTGAAATAGAGAAGCGATGTACTCGTTCCAGTCGCAGTAACGACGTTAGAATAAGATCCGCTTGAAGAACCATTGTGAATAAACTCCCCGACTTTTTGGCCTGGATTTGCAGTCGTATTTGTGGCCGTTAATCTCGAAGAATCAATCGTCAGTGAGTTTGGTAAAGTCATTGAAGCGAGAGCGGCAACCGTCGTACCAAGAACTCCTTTACAAGCAATCTCTAAATCCCCGCCCACTCTGCGGTGTTTACAGGCGTTAGTTGCAGGAGAAATTGTACCGAAGTTTGAGAATGTCGGTGTGTAATCAATCCAGTCGTAATTGGCGCTCGGTTGAGAATAAACCGCAGAAGAAGCGGTAGTATAATCTACGCCCTCTTTCTGGCAAACTACTTGATGTCCAGATGCGAAAGCCCCTGAACCCGGCACCTTTGCTTCAACTACAACCTGAGTTGCACTAGAAGAATCCACACCACAAATAGCGTTTGAACCAACTGCCGTTCTATCAATTGTGCAAGTACAGTTTGGAGCAACAGTGAAAATCCCAGTGTTGAAAGTATAGGTGTAAACAGAAGTGGCGGAAACAGAGGCGTTACCGTTTATGAAATCTTTGTTCTCTAAAGTTACGACTCCGGTCGTACTTCCTCTAAACGAATAAACACTGTCTAAAGCCAAATTCTGAGTTGGGATCCCAGAACGAATGCGGGCCTTATCAACATAGACAGTTTGAGTTCCACTTGCATAAGTGGCAGTTGTAAGGAAAACCAATCCCGCGGTTTGTCCTGCGGTTCCAAAAACAAATGGCAACGAATATTCTCTGTATATCCCGTTATTAACTACCGAAACGCAGTTGGTAGTCGAAGTTGTTCCGTTGATTCTCGAACAAATTTTTCCGTCTGTAATCCCTGATGGAACTGCCATTGCCCAAGTGATTTCCCCCTGAGTTCCGGCCAGACCTGAAACTGGAGTCACGTCTTGGTATAAGGTAAAGATGACAGTTGCCGAAGTAGTCAGCGCCGCCGCTTGAGGGCCAGAGTATAAATTGGCCGAAGTAGTGTTGGCAGTTAAAGTATTTGAAGTCCCGAGAGTCCACCCTGTTGCTACAGTTGAATGTTCAAAGCTCGGATTGACCAACATATTTTCGCTGTCGTTCTCAACTCTTCTAACCCCCGAAGCGGTTGTCGTTAATTGAGCGTTTGGATATTGAATCTTTGAAATGGCAACGTCCGCACCATCATTGTCTGATTTAGAAAGGATTTTTGAGTCATCCCATTTTATCCCATTAGTTTGAGCGGAATCAGCGACAAGAACTTGAGTGTTTGATCCCACTCCTTGGCGAACAATGGTACTGGCCCCGGTTGCTACCGCTATATCCCCTTTGGTTGTCAAAGTTGATTTAGCGAACTTTAAAGCGTCGTTACCATCGATCTTTTGGAAGGCCTGGAGAATTGAATCTGTGGCCGAGACTGTGCCTGCACCCGAAGTAAATCCAGTAAGAACTTTGGCTATTACAGGAGCGTTCGTTAAAGTCGTGGCCGCACCAACTGAAGTCACGTCACCTGTTAAGTTTGAAAAACTTGTTATGGCCGCTACGTTACCATTTAGTTTTTGAATGGCACCAAGGATTGAATCCGCAGCTGATATTGTTCCGGCCCCGGAAGTGTACCCCGTAAGAACCTTTCCAATAACGTCCGCATTTGTAGTCGCTGATAGTTCAACCCAATGACTATTTCCTAAATCAGTCGCAAATGTTCCTGAAGTGTGGTCGTCCAACGCTTTGTAAATCTTATTGGATTCAATTGTTATGTCGCCAGTTAAATAGGCGTGAGAAGTAACCCAGGCCGACAGACCTCCGCCGCCTCCAGATCCACCGATTACGTACCATCGGGAGTAAGTTGTGGAATACTTCAAAAGCAAATTGGCATCATCGGCAAGAGCGATATTCGCGCCAGTTCCAGTGATGATTCTGTTTGCCGCCGTTCCAGTGTTATTGTTGATGGTTACGACAGCACCAACTTTATTGTGCAAAAGCACGATGAAGTTATCGGCCGGCGCTGCAATCCCATCAATAGAAGTTAAACTGACATTGGTTACTGCAACGATCGAACTCGTAGGAGTCGTAAGAGTTGCGTTTGCTCCAGTGGCAACAGCATTGGCCTGGGCCGTAGTAATGACGAGTTTATCAAGTGTTTTGTTTGTTAAATCGTCAGTTGTCGCTTTACCGATTAACGTCGATGAAACTGCGGGAAGGCTGTGAACCTTCGTGTGATCTGGCGAGCGGAGCGTGTCCACGTCGATGTTAATGGCGGCGAAGGCAATTGCCGTGGCCACCATCATGAGTAATAAGACTAATCTTTTCATTTTCTTCTCCTTTTATCTTCTAAAGTTTTCTGACCAAACAGATCCATTCCATTCAAGTTCTAATTTTCTTTTGTTTGACGAAATAAACTTCGCCGCTAAATCAAGTCCGTTGCCGTCATTCAATTCGACCGTATCAGTGTCATCAGTAAAGATGAGCATGAGTCTCTGACCAATCAAACTTCCGGCATCGATTTGCGGAGAAGCGCCTACAGCAACAGCACCCCCGTTACTCTTACAAAATTTTACGTTGTTATAGTAAGTTCCAGAAAATGAGATCCCTGATCCAGAAGAAATGCTAAGAGGCGATCCTATTGAACCTCCAAGATCCGGAGCAACTGATCCTCCTCCGGCACCAAAGATAACTGACGTCCATGAATCTGGGGAAGTTGAATCGTCCGGAACCAATGTTAATCCCGCCGCAGGAACAGAAAGAGTGGCACTTGTTCCGCCGTCAATTGTATCTGTGCTTCCTCGGTTGATTGTAATTATGTTTCCACTTGGGTCTGACTTCTTAATACCAACAGACCAAGGAGTTGCGAGATTGAGGGTGGCGATTCCATTTAGATTAAAAGTGAAATCCCCCGCAGTACAATCGACTACGAAAAGCGTCCCTTTATCTGCATCGGCAATTGTTCTCGGTGAATCCGCCGTGGTAAGGAAAATAACATTCGACCAAATGGTAGAGTTGGCCGCTGCTTCTGCCGCTGCCTGAGCTGCTTCTGCCGCTGCCTGAGCGGTTTCTGCATTCGATTCGGCCGTTTCAGCATTGTTCTCGGAAGTAAGAGCTGCCGAAGCCGAGTTGGCCGAAGCTGAAGCCGAATTACTTGCGTTGGTCGCATACGTGCTTGCCGCTGATGAAGCTGTTGCGGCCGAAGAAGCTGAAGTTGCTGCCGCACTGGCCGCGTTTGTAGCATCAACAACCGCCTGAGCCGTCACTTCAATCGCTTCTATAATGTCATTAACATCAGGCCCGATTTCAAAACCATCTCCGTCCTCGTTGATAACCAAAATCCCAAACGGCGTTAAGACATTTGGAAGAGTCGGATCGAAAGTATCTGGATGACCTTTTGATAAACGAACTGCACGTTGAAAATAATGGTAAACATCCTGAGCAAGAAGAACGTCTTTATCGAACTGAGCTTCGAGGGATTTGGCCGGAAGATTTTCATATTCTTCCAATAACAATGTTTGGGTCTTTATTGTGTCCCTATAAATAGAAAGGATCTGTAAAGCCGTCGGAGCTGTCAGCATCGTAACCGTTCCGCCCGCATCCTCTCCTTCTCCCGCTACAGTGTAGTGAGTAGTCAGAGTTTTAATAGTCTCCTGCCCATAATTGACGTCTGTTGGATCATTGTTTCTGAGAACAACAACCAACTCTGAGTCGTTATTAAATTTATTCGGGAAAGAGAATATGGTCGTAGCTCCGTTCCCGGTATAAGAAGCTCGGTTCCCTGTTGTTGATACTGTCATAAATTCTCTCCATCCTTAAAGGTGTGCTAATCACACACTATTTTTTATTCTTTTTAGTCATCTCTGCGAACTCGTCCATGAACTGATTTCCTCTCTGAGCTGTCTCGCTCATCATGTAGTAAATCGTATCAATCTGTTGGCGCTTCTCATCTTTGTTCATTTCTTTGTTTGCATAAATTTTATGAACAGCATCGGTCATAGCTCCAAGTGCAGATTTAATTTCATTAGTGCGAACCATGACTTCCTGATATTCAGGATTGTTCATAATCGCTTGCATCCCTTCCATGTCACCTTGCTTCTTCAAAAAGTTTATAGAGTTAAAAACTTTATTGGCCTCTCTGCTTCGAGCATAGAAGTCAGTAATAGATTGAGGAGACGCTGAAGGATATCGAACCGTAAAAGCTTTGATAAAAGGAATGTCCGATAAAGTTTTTGTTGGTTTATTTGGGTCAGGAACGACGCCACTTTTTTCAAGCGACTTATCTAAAACTTCAACAACGTAAGATCCAAGTGCTCCAGTCCAAGATTTAATATAGTTATCGACAACGGCCGGAGACTCAAGTTTTGTTGATTCAGGCCCGATATCTTTTGCAAGTGGAATCTGGCCAATCAATTTACCAAGGGTTTTCGCTGTGCTCGAAGTGTATTCAGAATATTGAAGCTGCGGAAGTCTCTCTTCCATTTGAGGAGAAACAAGAGGAGCTGAAGTGAATAAGTTTTTATTAACCCCTTGTTCAACTAAAGGAAGAACCGCATCCGGAATAAAATTCGGAGTGACTAATCCGCCAACAGTTTCACCGAAATCTTTCATAGCTCTCGGGTTATCAGTAAAGAACTTCTCGGCCATACGTTCTGGAATCGTTCCGAATATAAGTCCAAGCTCTTGAGGCTTTGGAAGGCGATAGATGTGGCCACGGTTAATTTCAAAGCTACCGTCTTTTGCTTGGCGAACTAGATGCTTTGGAAGACCATCAGTTTCCGCGGCGTCTTTAGCTTTCTGCCAGTCATTGGTCGGGATGATCCAAAATAAATCTTTTTGCCAACGTGGTATTTCTTTATATCTCTCGTCGTCTTTATTGGCCCACCAAAGAAGAAGAGATGGTGCTGTAAGGTACATTAAGCCTTTGGCAGTTACTCCCGCAGGATCAGCTTTTATCGCTCGTCCGGTTCTATCGAGACCTTGAATCGCTACGTTCTGGAAAGCTGTAATAGCGTTTAGCGCAGACATTTTTGCGCCGATTCGTTGGAAATCAACTGTGACTTCTCTGCTGGCCATACCGCCTTTAAACAGATCCGCCCCTTCAGTTGCTCCTTTACTTACTCGTTTGAATTCAGCAAGACGAGTTCCTTCTTCTGCAATAGTTCCGGCCAGGGCCAGGTACTCGGCAGGCTTCTTAACCAAGTTAAAAACCTTTGATCCGATTCCGGTTTCTTTTGAAACATTGAGAAGATCTTTATTTAAATATTCAGTGTTAAGTTCAATGAAAGCGCCGCCCGCTCCTCCGGCCTTTAGCCAGTTGTAGTAGGTATCGTTTTTAGCGACGATATCTCCCATCGCATAGAAGACGTCTTTAAATGGAATCGATCCGCCTTCAGTGAAAACTCCCGCTGTGAGCTGATCGCGGAAAAGGTTTTTCATCTGGAAGTCTGGAGTAAATGTGATCCCTAATTTTTTAAGTGCAGTAACACCGTTGAACATTTTAACTGCGGCATTCATCGATCCAGTGTTATTGCCGAGGCGCTTGAAAGCATCGGCCAGCTCTGGTTCGGTCTCGAACACTTGGCGTTTACCGTCGATCATGACGTCAAATTCATTCGGCCCAAGATTTCTTTTTTCCATCGGACGAAAAATATTAAACGCCTCAGGATCTACACTTTCATGGATCCCTTGATCTTTTAAAAATTTAGCTACTTCAGATTCGGAAACCTCTATCGGCTTCATCTTAGTTTTTACTTTAGTTATCAATTCTTGGTTGGCATCGTCTTTAACCAACTCAACCATCGCCTTCATTGATCTGTTGGCCTCTGCCGCTCTGAAAAGCGATTCAGTGTTTTCGATCATCGATTTAAACGGATCCTGAATCATGCGCTCAGAACCTTTTAAACTCTTAAGAGACTTTGATTTGCCCGGAGTTCTTCCGCCAATATCTTCCGGTTCAATAATACGACTAAAAGAGACGTATGATTTTCCAAGCTCTTTCATATTATTAAGAGCTTTATCAGAAATGAGGCCCGCGTCCTTGGCGTACTGGAGAGCGCCGTTTTGGAAATCAACCAATTCTTGTGCTGCTTTCCCGTACTTGGCTTCGCCCTTTGCCATAACTTCTCTGGCCGCATTTAAATCGAAACCAGATTTAATTCCGCGTCCCTCTATTTCAAGAGCACGGGCAGAAATCATAAAAGCTTTCAATCCATCAACCGCCTTCGCATCACCGGCGAATGGTTCGATAATTTGTTTAAATGATTTACCTGTAGTCTTTAGAGTTTCATAATCGATCATTCCGCGATCGAAGACGTGCTTCACTTTCGCTTTATAGTCGTTTGCCATCCTGGCCAGGTCATACGGATTTTCACTCGTAGGAAGTTTTTCGTTTGGTTTTAATTTTTCTACAGCGACTTTGATCGGATCGAATTTATCCACCAAGTTCGTATAGAGTTTATCGAAGCTGAAATCAGATGACTTACGAGGCTGTCGTTCCCCCACTTGGCCCAGTATAAGTTCTTCAGGAGTAGGTGGCCTAGTTCCACCATCAGTAGTTTTAACTTCAACACTTCCGTCCTCCTTCGAGACAATCGTTTCTTCGGCCGGAACTTCTACTTTCTTTTCTCTTCCACCAAAGACAACTTCGGCAGATTCTTTTAATCCAGTTTGGAAGTCAACCGTATCACCAACTTTAAAATTTTCTTTAACTGATCCTGCACCGAAATGAACCATCTCCCCTTCTGGAGTTTTAATCACTCCGTCTTTTCCATCGAAGTGAACAACTTCTCCAGATTTAACCTGAACGCCTTCTTCGAGTTTTGTACGATCGAATTTTGGAAGATCGCTAATGCCCTTTACTTCAGGGCGCTCAACGTATTTTTCCATCGCTTTAGGCATTTCAATATTATCAGCAAGAAGTTCTTGCTGAATGGTCGGGTGGTCATTCATCAGTTCACCAACCTGAACTGGAGTCTTTCCGGTTTCAGCGTAAACACTTCTCATCTTGCCTGCAACTTTAACCGCTCCGTGCATTCCGGCCAGGAGAACCGCACCGTCCATAAAATCTTGTGCGTTTGGAAGTTGACCTTCCATCCCTTTCCCAACAGTAACCATCGTTGCAAGTTCGGCGGCAGGAGGAAGAACTGCTTTTGATATCGCGCTCATTCCGGCCTTGGCCACAGACTCAGTTACTTTACCGCCAACTAAAGAAGTGGCGGCACCAACTGTTCCCTCTTTAAGAGCAGTTAAAAATAAAGAAGAAGACCGTTCCCAAAAATCTCTCGAATCTTGGATATCTCCTTTTTCATAGTGATCCATTAAAGCTTTTCTCATAACGCCCGGAACGGCGAATGCTCCTGCACCACCGCCCGCTACAGCACCAATTCCGCCTCCGGCCGCAGCTCCCGCCACAGTTCCGGGGCCAGGAACAACAGATCCAATTACTGCCCCCGTAGTTAATCCGACAGCTCCTCCGGCCTCTGCACCGGCATAAGCGCCTGCGATCATGGCAGGAACATCACCGGCCAATTGACCTACCTGAGAGGCGATCCTGGCCATAAACGGAGCGTCCTCTGGCATAACCTTATCTGGAAGCTTTCCTCGCTGAATAAGGCCCGAAACAGACATTTGGTAGCCCGCTTCTAAAGAGTCAAAGAACCCCTCCGCAGGAGTGGCGTCTTGGCCTTTGGCCTTGGCGATAGTTTGGTGGACTTTTAAGTTTTCTTCTACGTGACCTTTCAGCGCAGACATATCAGGGTCTTTGTATTCTTCCCAACTTTCTTTGGCAGAAGGATCGCCACCTTTAAAACGGTAGCCATCTTCAACAGAACCAACTTGTTTCCAATTGGTCTGGTTAGAGGGATCGCCTCCAACAAAACTATATCCGCCTTCCGTATATCCCGGTTTGTAATCCATTATTTAGTTTCCTTTGCTTTTTCCCACGGCTTCAAAACTTTAGTCTCGGCTTTTGAACCAACTGGAACGCGACCTAGAACTGACTTCATTACTTGGTCTTGAGTTCTCACAAATTTTTGTAGATCCTTTCCGATGTAGTCTTTGCTGTCAGGATCCAACATTTGTTTTGCGGACAGGCCAGATGCCTTACCCTTTGTATATTCTTCAGAAAAATAAACTCTCCATTTCTGAAGTTGAGTGTCGCCTTCAGGATCCTTGAACCCAAGCCCATTGGATTTGGTCAACATTCCTTTGGCGATATCGTCCATTCCTTTCTTAAAAACTTTTTCTGAATTATCTCCGCCAGAATTTAACTCGCGTCTTAAGTGTTGAACGTCCGAGGCCTTTAAACCTTTCCCGAGATACTTCATGATTTCTGTGTCTGAAGTGATTTTACCATCAACAATTTGCGAATAGACGTTATTGTAAATGCCCGGATCAGTACGAGAGGCCACGTTGAAAGTGCTGCTATTCATTTCTCGCAGAATATGTTCTTTATCAGCGGCCTTAAGTTTATCGTCTCTGACAACTTCATTTGCAGATAAAGTTCCACTAACCATTCTCGCAAGGTAATCATCTTTGCGTTCTTCTCTTTCAGCATCTAACAATTTATCTTGAACGTCCTTCGACCGATTCTTTTCGATGTCAAGGGCGCGAATCCCCTGATTAGATTCATGCAGGAGAGTGTTTCTGAGATCGTCAGAAAGTTCTTTATCCCAAGTCCCACCTTGAATCATTTCTTTTGCTTTAACTGGATTAATATCGATCCAACCACGAATTTCGTTTTGACGAATATCCTGAAGCTCTTGCTTCTTCCAAATCTCTTTTGTCGTGCTGTCGATTCTGGTCGTATCAATTAATTTGTTGGTCTCTTCGATCATTTGAGCTGTGAGCGCAGGATTCATGCGAACAGCGTTCTTAGTTCTAAAAAGACTTTCCTGCACATCGGACTTATCTTTTTTAGCTCTTGATTCAGATTCAAATTGAATCGCTTCGTTGAAGGCCTGGCCATGAACAGAAGTTAATTCCAGATCAAGCTTCTGGCGCATATAATCTGATCCGGCAGAATCAAGGAGTTTTTGCTTTCGTTTATCAAGCTCTTGTTTTGCCTGATCTGCAAACCCATCAGCTCCGGCCGGAGCTTTCATTTTCATCGTCTGCATATACTCATTAAGATCGAGAGTTTCCTTGATCTTTGTTTTCTGAGTATCGAAATCTTGTCTTTGCTTTTCTTCCTTGGCCATGTAGTCGTTTACATTGTCCATCGCCCCGGCAAGCACTTGAAGATTTTTCCCCGCGCCTCCGCTTATGTCAGAACCTTGAATCAGAGTTGGATTAACAACCCCTGGCCCTGAATTCTGTCGGTTGTATTCTTTAATTTGCGGCATATATTACCTATCCTAATTTTGAGTATTCAGCTGCTTTAGTTCCGCCACCAATAAGAGAAGAGGCCGCTTGAAAGTAGCTGGCCGTTCTTGCTGATCTTCCTTGGAATTCAGCAAGCTTTCCTTGGAACTCAGCGTTTCGAGCTTCCATTTCCCCTCTATAACGAATGCCCATGGCATCCTCATTGGCGTTCCTTATACTTTGTTCCATCACATCCAGAGGCGATCCTTCCATAGTGATTCCAGATGCCCCGTAATTGGCCCTCATATCACCAACAATTTTTCTGGCATTAACCAATGATTGTCTTTCCTCTTGCTCTGCCTGTTTTCTTATCTGGGCGGCCTTGAGTTTTAAAACTCCGGAGTTATAAACTCCTGCTTTGTAGGCGGCCTGACCTTCGTAAATAGATCCGGCCGCACCCATCACTCCGCCCGCTGCCGCTATAATCGCTAGTGGTAACATTTTTCTATCCCCTATCCTGAGTCACTAATTGCGGCATGATCGCCAGAATCGTGCTCGGCAACGGTTGGTCTTGTCTCCAACAAATCTGATTTTCAAAGTCGTAGCTCGCAGGAAGAGTTTCGGAAATAATCCCTGTGAACAACGGCGGAGCAAAGTTGTACTCATCACTTGTCTTTCTAAATACTAATGTTTCTAATTTTGAGAAATTTACTCCGAATTGTAAACCCAAACTTCTGTAAAGATAAAATCCAACTCGATGGGTTCTTCTGGTCTTTCCAAGGGCCGTTCCGTCTGTTGATCCGGCCTCTGGCCTTAACTGCTTGCCATCTGAAGTAAACCCGAAACCAACGTGAACTGTGGCCGCTCTGTAATTAAGAGTGATCGATCCTCCTGAAACCGTTTTCTTTGGATGAACCATTCCGTCCGTAACAATAGTCACTTCTTCCCCGTTTAAATGGGCCAGGCCAGAAACGGTCGTAACCATCTTTCTACAGACTCCGCCTACATTATCTTCATCCAGGCCACTTCCATCAACGTCGTTTCCGTCGAGATCGGTTATGGTTATGTTGTCCACAGAAATCGTTTTAACCAGAAAAACCTTGTTATCCAAAAGCGGGAAACCTGTATCTGTCACAAGAATGTGATCCCCTACATCGAGATCTCCTCCAGGCCCAAATAGGTCTACAGGATTGGCCGGATTGATTGCAGCTATCCCCAAAGGGACGTCGTAAGTAAGGCCGCAGTCAACGTAATAGGCGTCTCTCGGTTCATCTTCCTGATCGAAAATTTTATTCATGTACTCAACAGTCGTGACCGGATCGCCGTTGATATATCTTCTAACAACCATCCATAGTTCGTCGCGAGTTCCGTCCGCCGCAGGAATGCAGGCGATACTTTCCACCGTCGCTTTATCGTTGGTCAGTGGAAGAGTCTTTCCTCCGAGTTGGTGGCGGTGCCATCCAACTTTAACTGTTTCAAATTCGCGGTCGTAAGACATACCGATCAGAGTTCCGTCGTTCCGTACGGCCCAAACAATTTGTTGCGGTTCTTTTTGGAAAGCAAGTTGAGTGATTCCTGATTCTGTTATGTGCTCAGAGATGACAGTTAAATCCGCCGCTCTGAAACCATCCACATCGTAATAATATCTCATATCGCGAATTTTCTTTCCCGCTCTCTGAACGAATATTGCGGACTTTCCAACTTGCACTGGTTGAATGTTTGCGCTTCCATAGTTAGATCCTTTCTTCGCTACAATGTTTGTGGCGTTCATTGATTCTAAAGATGAAGCTGCTTTTACAGTCCACTCTCCGGCCACAGTTCCTACCAGAAGTCCTTTCTCGTCCGAAGTAAGCCATCTGATGACGTTTACGTCGTTTGAATTCAGAGTGAATCCTAAAGCGTTGGCGGCAGTTAAAACTCCGTCCGTTGCTGTCGGAGCAAAATTAGTATAATCGCCCGACACACTTCCATCCACTCTTTGAGGATTAGAAGCGTTTCCGGCAAAAAATAATCTGTCTTCGTGAAATGTAGTCGTGGCCGGATATCCGGTCGTTGCTGACCATAACCCAAGCCTCCATATAGTGACCGCCGTTGTCGCTCCGAAAGCGTTCACAACCGTTGCTGTTACCACCGTGGATGACGTGTAGGCGGTTATCTTGGCATATCCCCAAGTAGTAGAATGTTTCATGCGGATCAAACGACCAACATCCGTCGCTGCAAATAAAGCGGCCGAAGCGGTAATAGTTATTCCTGCCCCTGAAGTCGCACTTGGAGTTAGTGTCGTGGCACCTACATTGGCGGTTAAATATGGGCCGTCTAAAAAATCAATAGTAGATAACGTCCAACTCGTGTGGGCCGTTCTTGTGAGCATTTTTGGCGGGTATAACGGATGGGTGATATAAAGCACGTCCGCACTTTGAGTAAATTGAAGATCAAAAATATGAGTGGATCCATAAGTAGTGGCCACTTCATAAGGAACGCCCGGAGAAGATTCTACCGGCCCATTGTTTCTGTAGAAGCGAATATACTGATCCCCAAACTCCAACATATACGCTTGAGTTGTAGAGAATTCAAAACGCTGAAGACGGGCAGTTCTAGTGCCGCTCCCAGAATTTTTTGTTTCTTGAACGAAGTAAGTTCCTGGCCGTCTTGTTATTGGGCCTTGGACTAAAGGGATATAATTAAGACAGACTTCGAGACCAGTGTTGTAAAGATCCGAGTCTACTCTCGCTTGTGTGAGCGGAGAGAATTCACCGCCAATAAAGTTATTCTGAAGAGGAGAGGCTTTCAAATTTAGCTCCTATGCCAGAACTAACCGCGAACCGTGATCCACTCGTCTTCTGGCGATGATTGTGCAATTCTGTCGAAAGCATTTGCCTTTCGAGCTTCACGAATCGCAGTTTTGTATTCGTCTTTTAAGGATTCTTTTTTACTGTTTGATTGTGTCAGTTCTTCACAAAGTTCAATGGCAATTCGGCAAGCAAGGGATTCCACATAAAGAGGATCCATTTCTGTCACGTCCGTCACTCTTTTAGTGTAGCGAACATTAAGAGGGCCACCCTCATCCGTGAGGATTTTCTTGCCCTCGATAATCCAATCTCTGGAATAAGTAGGAACGTCATCTTCACGTAGCTTTAAAAAATCCACTGGAAGAGGATATTCATACGCTTTCCCAAAGGCCGGCACTTCTGCTGATGCTGCTAACTGAATTCTCTTCCCGGCGAAATTCCACGGATGAGCACGCAATTCAGCGTCTCGAAGAAGTTCGTAAACCATGTTACAGGCACGGGCCTCGGAAGAGTTTTCAGTAAGAGAAGTGATCCTGGCCGCGCCAACTTTTTGCAAAGCTCGATTACAGATTTTTGTTTCTGAAACTGCGGTCATGAATCACTCCCAATTATTGCGGTAATGAAATTAAGTAAGCGTAAAGTGCAGTCCCAGTTGCAAAAACTACTCTGGCCTGGCCACGAGGGAGTTCCAACTGAAGCATACCGTTCGCTGAAAGTGTTGAGTTTGGTACATCTATCCACGTCGCATTTGGCGATTGGATTTGAACCTTGACGTTCCCGCCACCCCAAGTTGCTTCGGCCATAAGTAAAAACTTTCCACCCGGAATTGACTTCCCAGTTGTTGTTGAGGCCGCGACGTTTTCTGCCAATACAATAGCGCATTCTTGCTGTGCCATAGTAACTCCTAGGCCGGTGGCCAATTACCTTTGATTATGTGGTTCTCAATGCACTCAAGCGCCATAAGAACTTCTGCTTTTGTTAAACCAACTGCAAGGTCAATAACAACTTCCACGCCAGTTGTAGGGGACGCTGATCCTTCTACGACTTGAAATTCTGTTTGCCCGCGATCGATCCCATAAATTCTGTCTGCCATGTGAGACTCCTAAAAAATTAAGGGGCCTTTCGGCCCCGATTAGTTTAGATCATGAATTCAGCTGCGAGTTTTACAACTCCGGCCGCTTGGAAAGCTTCAGTCGTTGTCATAACAACGTCGTATTCTTTACAAGGATCCACTGAAAGACCAAGAGCTAGCCACAATGGTTTTTCAGAGTTGGCGATTGAAAACACTCCTGATTCGTGGGTAACATCCAACCCATTAAGAGCTGCAGTTTTCATGTCGAGAGCTGAAGCGAAGAAATCCGCATCAACTACCAACCCGCCGTTTGCAGTCGTATCGTAAAGACCGATATCCGCAAGACCAGTTGTCCCCATGTCTGGAGAGTATATCAAAAGCTGTTTTACGAGCGCATTTGATGGGAGAGAAAAGAATCTGTAAGTAGACGCTAAATCTCCAGTTCCACAAGAAACGATTCCAACTGCCGATTGGCATCTACCTTTTAAAATCGAGTTTGTTTTTACTGAAGGAGTTGCATCTCTGTTTGTGAAAGATGCCGATAAGACGTTTTCTGTAACCATATATTCCTCCGAATTAAGTTAAAAAGTTAAAGGCCACCGAAGTGGCCTGGATTATTAAGCGATTGAACAAGCGATCTGAACAACTTTAGCTTCTTCAAGTCTTGTCGCCCCGGCAGTCATAGTAACGTATGCTTGCCATGGAAGACCTTGAAGGTCAGTTCTCTTCGAGATATCAGTCGCAACTTCATCCCAGATACCTAAGTGCATACCTGATTTAGCGTAGACTGGAAGACCAACTACGTTTGAATCGATGATGTTCGCTTGAGAAAGTTCAGTGTGAATAAAATTGACTCCAAGGAATCTCATGATCTTTCCTTCTTTCAATACTGGAGCGTCCCCACCATTGAATTCAGAAGATATGATTTGAACTTCAGCAAGAAGGTTATCGTGCTGAGTTCCCCCTACTGGAAGGAAAAGTTCGTCTGATTCCAAATCAACATCGGCCTTCATAAGAATCTTTTTTGCTTCTCTTAGCTTCGCAACTGTTAAACCAGTGTTTGAAGCCGCCCCGAAACCAACAGCTACTTTTTGAGCTGAAGGAAGGACAGTTGAAGTTCCACCTTGTTCGCCAGTTTTTGCAGTACCAACGGCCGCTGCAAGAATCAAACGATCGAACTGTCTTCCGGCCGCGTTTACCGCGTTCTCAACATATTTCGAGTTTGGGTCTGTAAGAAGACGAAGCTTATCGAAACTGTCGATAAGTTGTGGAAGGTCGTAATCTGTTGGGAAAACCCAACGTCTATCAACCGGTGCATCTACTCTTCCCATAGGAGAAAAGCGGTTTACCACTGTTTGCATTTCAATTTTTCCGATTTGGTCTACTGGAGAAGCTTGCTTCCCGACGTAGGTATCAGAAGTTACCGTCGATTTAAGACGAGAACCTTTTTGTTGAAGAAGTAATTGGATGTTTGTCGCGAATTGCATGACGTAGTGTGAAGGTAAATTTAAAGACATATCGTCCTCCTGAAAATAATTGTTAAAAATTGTTTTCGATCGGACTTGTCCACACTATGGAGGGGTCGTTTCTAACTCTGAATCGTCTGAGCTGAGACGAAAGGTCTTTCCCTTCAGTCGCCCGGCCCTCGAAATTAAACTGAGTTTAAGTCGCAAAGGTTCCCGGTGATTTTCTTTAGTATTAACGCAGATTGGATTTTTGTCAAGCGGATTGGTTTGGTCAAATAAAAAGACCGCCCGAAGGCGGCCTATTTGAGTTTTCTTAACTTTAATTTTTTCGGTTCAAACTCTACCTACAATAACGCCTTAAAGCTGACGATCAAAAGGAGGGACTGAAATCACCTTTGACAGAACTTTGATCTTTGCAGACCTAAACAGTAGTTCTAATAATTCAATGGTGGACGAAGCGATTTAGTCTGTCAAATATTTTTTGAAAAATAAAAAGGCCACCCGAAGGTGGCCTGGATCTGGTAGCGGGACTAGGAATTGAACCTAGCTACATAGACCTGTTGAAAGTCTGTCGTCCCGCGACTCCCGCAATAAATTATTGTTGTTCTGAAGGATAGGCATAAGCGTGTAACATATCCATTTCCTTTTTAGCTTCCACATCACCGCTTCTATATCGAGTGATAAATCCGCTGTCTGCTTTAAGCTCTTTAATTTTTGCTTGAGCGCCGGCCGGAGTGAAAGCTTGTTTGCCACCGCTTTGATTTCCACCTTGAACAAATTGGTGTGGCCCGATCTTAGTTCCAAGATCATGATAAAACTTCATAACACCATCGTAACCAAGAGAAGCTTCTATCGCATCGATAATTTTTGCATCGTGACCGAAGGCCGTAGCAGCACTCTTCGCCACTTGCAAGTTCTGATCGAAGGCCCCGCCCCATTCTTTACGAAGCTGTTTTACCTGGCCATCAGTTTGAGCTTGCATTTCACCTTGAGTCTTGGTCACTTCACCATTGAAAAACTCTCCATATTTCGTCATGAGAGTTTCACCTTGCTTCTTAGTGATCCCTAATTCATGGAAAGCTCCGCGAATAAAATCACCGAACTCGGGAGTGGCCGCTTCTGCGCTCAATTCAAACTTATATTCTTTTGGATCTGCCGGACGTCCAAGGCGGCTGTAGATATTATCCCAACCAACTTTATCGTCGTCTTTATCTGGAATAGTGAACAGGCGCTCTTTTGGTGCTCCCATTAATTTTTCCAAATTACGATACGACTCTAAAACAGAAGTCGGATCTTTAAATCCTTTTGTTTGAACATAACCTTTGTGTTCATCGTTTAGTCCGCTCGTCCAGTCGCCCTGTACTGGAGGAGTTGCAGGGGGAGTCGCCGGAGGAGTTGCAGCTCCGCCGCCTGCACCGCCATCGCCACCTTCATTCATCAGAAATCTTTCAAAGCCAAAAATTTTCATTATCTACCTCTTCCGTAAAGATCCCAAAGCTCGTCATCAGACAAGTTTAGGTGTTGTTGAATTCTTAAAAAGACTTCGCGCCTTCCTTCCAGAACCGCGTGCATCCGATCATCTTGGTGGAAAGTAGAAGTATTGGCCCGGCAGAATTTCGACAAATCTTCCAACACAACTTTGGTGTATTGGTTCTCTTTGTTGAAAACTTGGTGATAGGCGAACTTGCGTCCTTTGATAAAGACCTTGGCCTTTTCAATGGCTTCTTTTGTGAGATTTTTTAATTGCATAATTAATATTTACCGTTCCGAGTTTTGTTGTCAAGAAAAGGCCGGGTTTTTAATCCGGCCAATAACTAGATCTTGCGATTTTTAAAACTATCTCAAGGCCACCTCCGGTTAGGCCGGTCTTGCCGTCTGCGATTTTGTCGCCGCGTTCATCATGGCCGCAGCTCCCGGTGCCGCTTCCACATTGGCCTGTTGTTCATTGGCCTGTGCTCTTTGTCCTCTAATTTCTGCAATGGCCTCTGGACTCTTCTTCCATCTCTCTGGCATTCCATTGATTTCCGCTATTTCCGGAATCATCACATCAAAGTCGAACGGATCCAAAACAGATGGATCCTGAGTCACGTTGTAAATTTCAATCGCTGTTTCCACAGTTCTGATCGCTCCGGCCGCTTCTTCGGCCTTGGCAGCTCTTGATAATGGAGAGTCATAAACCACATCGTAATTACCTTTGGCCTCTTGAAGAAGGCGCGGCATTGGCGGCAATAACCCCTGTCTTGAAAGAGTATCGACCTCGATCTCGATCATAGGCCCTAGATATTCTGATTGCTGTCTTCCCAGAGTTGGATTTAAAAGGATCCCTTTCTCTCTGGTTCTTTCTAATACTTCTGTGGCCGTCATGGCCGGAGTCTCTGTTAAGACTTGAAACAATGTGACCAAGAAAGCGTCGTTAATAACTGCGCGTTCATCGTCCATCAAGTCTTTTCCGATCATGATGTTACCAACAGGGAGGGTTCCGACCAATGGTCTTCCGTCCGCTGTCATCCCTCCTGCGTTCATCGCTCCCGGTTTCATTGAGAATGAATCAATGATCCCATCGTCATGAGTAAGGAGAACAGGATCCACAGCTCTGTGGCCCTGCTTTAAAACCGTTTTCTTTTCTTCGTTAAGGGTTTTCGTCGCGGGTAAAACGTCCATTGCGGGAGAGCGACCGTAAGCTTCTCCGGCAGCTTGCTTGTAGCGAGAAATAGCATAAGGGAAAACATTAAAGCCGCCTTCATCAATTACCTCTTTAAATTCAACCGAGACATAACAAGATTCATAGGGCATTCCTCTCCAGTCCAATCTTTCCGGATCGTAGTTCTCACGCGGTTGAACTGAGTGGATGAAGAAAAATTTATGATCTGGATTGGTCATTAACTTTTCTAAAATTTGCTTTGGAGTCTTTTCTTTAAACTGATCGTAGGCCTGCTTGGCAGTCAAAGGAAAATAACGGTAGGCCGTATCGATGATCCCTTGGTGATTTTCTCTGAAGTAAATTTCACCGATGTGAATCGCTCTATAACGAAGTCCGCCCGTTGGAAGACCATCAACAAAAACCGCTCCCGTTCCGAATGCCCCAAGAGACTCGAAGTTCTGTTGGTTTTGTGAAGCGAAGTTTGCTTTAGGTGCGTATCTGTATTTGAAAAGCAACCGGGTCACTTCTTCAAACCACAATTTAACTTCACGGCTTTTTGCAAGCTTCGGATCCGATGCTGTCAGCTTATGCCACAAACTATTTCTTGGCGTAAGAAGAGAATCGACAATGGCCGAAAATCTTCCGAGAGCTACGACCGCTGTTGAGTCGTAAATCATCTCAGTATTTTTCTGACCTTGATTATTGTAATTTCCTTTTTGTTGGAAAGTTTTTGAGTAAGCAGGAATCATCCTCTCAGCAATTTCTTGCCAGTGGCCTTCTAATATCCCGCGATCCGCAGCGAGGCGATCAACGTCTTTGATGATCTCTTGCGCTCGTCCTTCACTTTTGTAATCGAACATAGCTCCTCCTTCGGATTATAGACTACCTAATAAACTTCTTCTCGCACTTGATGAACCGACAGAATCAGATCCACCGGCCAGGACTGTTGAAGCTCGGCCTTTCTTTTTTGCATTGGCCTCTTCTTCTTTCAGTGCCGCGTTTTCGGCATCACTCATTCCGTTTCCTTCTTCAACTGCCGGAGGAGCTTCAAGATCTGGAGGAGACATTACGTCACTAAGTTGTTTATCAATATTGTTTCCACTACCAAGATCTTTGGTACTGGTCATCCCAAGTGTGGCCGCTGCGGCACCGGAGTTGATTGTTGACTCTGTAAGGTTTTCAAAATAGTTACCTTTATTTTTTCCCGTTAAAGATTTACCAAGATCAAGGGCGCTTTTACCCATTGTCTTTGGTGCATTTTTAATTGCACTTACAAACGCTCCTGATGCTTTCTTTGCTACTGTTCCCATGTGACCTCCTTCTAAACTGTTAAATCTTCTTAACCAAAATGATCGCTCCATCCTTTAGAGAATTGAGTTTGAATCCATAATAGAGAAGCGCTCTCATGGATTCAGTTGCACCGTTGGTTGTCGGATCGACAGTTCCGGAAAGGAACGTACACCCGGCCAGTTTAGCTTTCTTCGTTACATAGTCTGCCATCCTTGTCGCGATATCTAATCGACGAAAATCAGGCATGACATAAATCGTTTGAATGTAGCACTCTTCTCCAGTGATACTATATGTGATGAAACCTTCTTCAATTTCATAAGTCTCAGTGTCTTCTCTTTCTTTTAAATATTTTGCATACAACGATGGCATCTTATCGTCTCCCAAATATGTTGTAGTCTAAATCTCTGGCCACTCGCGGGCCTTTGTTCATTCCTTGCCTTGAAAGACTATTATCTTTTCTCGCAACACGAACAGCGAATGTTAAGCAGAGTGCATCTCCATCATCAGGAGAGGCCAGGCCTCGTGCTTTCATTTCATCCTTGGACTCTAATTTTTTCTGATCGGCAGCACCAACATAACTGTATTGAGGGCCGCAAAGATCGTCAGCAAGATCAGTATCAAGTGGAAGACACCCGCCTTGCTCAACCCACTCTTTCATTGAGTTCCACATTTCAGTTCTTTTATCTTTAAACTTTTGATCGACACCTTCAGTTCCTCCGAAAGCGATCTCATGAACTTTATATTTCATTTCGCGAAGTCGATCGATAACTCCGGCACCGGCACCGGCATCAATACAAACTGCATCCGGTTTATATTTGTCGATCAACTCAGCACACTTGTTGGCCAATGCCATGTTGGAAATAGATTTGAACTTAATCGCGGCAGGAACATTGCGAGCATTCCTTCCTTGACGAAAACGAATACAAGCTTCGTCATCGCCAAATCGAGCGGGATCAACTCCCATAATCAATGCTGCATAATTATCTTCTTCAAGATCTCGGGCCATCGCTCGATCGACGTCTTCACGTCCAATGAATTGATTATCACCGACTCTTGGGAATTGACCTTTGACTTCTTTTCTTGATTCATCAGAATCTTCCCCGTACTTGGAAATAATATCTTCCAATACTTTTCTGTCGGTTCCTTCAACAGTTCTTGAATCTAAATTTCTTCTTTTCCAAAATCGTCGGTATCGGTGAAAACACTCGTAGAAATCTCCAGTATTTCTTCTTGGGTTAGAAAAGCAAAGCCAGTATCTATCCAATACTGGTTCCGTAAAAAACCCTTCAGACACAGACCAGATTGCGGCAGGAATACCACTCGCCTCGTCGAACAAGAGGAAGACACCGTAATGGTTATGTATGCCTGCAAATGCGTCTGGATTCTCTTCCGACCAGAGTTGTGCTTGCGCATAATAATACCCCGTATCGATCTTAAGTTGTTTTTTAAGAAGATCTTCAAACCACGGTGCGGGTTTCAAAGAGAGGGCCAGTTTATCAAACCAATGTGAATTTATAGAAAGCGTATGCCACTTACCAAGCTCGGCCCACGTTCGTGACTTCAGCTGCGTTTCAGTGTTGGCCGTTACGATTACTGTTGAACCAATTCTTGTCGTAAGCATCCAGATAATTAACCAAGCTGTGAGACTTGATTTACCAATTCCGCGACCGGATGCTGTCGCCGATTTATAAACTGTCGGTTCAAGACCAATCGCCATCCGCTGTTTGTTTTCAGCGATGTGATCTCTCATGGCCATAAGTTCTTCTTTCTGCCAAGTCCTCGGCCCAGAAAATTTGGCAAGAGGAGTTCCGGCCTTTCCCCAAGGGAAAATGAACATAACAAATTTATATGGATCGTCGGCCAGGGAAGGATCCCATAGCTCAACCATGAGTTTTTTCTCATCTTCGAGGGAGAAGGGCAGATTTGATTTTTGAAATGAAGTCATGGAATCCAGTTTAGGTTCTAAAGCCTTGTGAGTCAAATCTTGAGTGAACCTCAAGGCTATAGTATAATTATGCTATGTCTACTTTTCAAATTTTTTATAAAAATAAATTTTCAGAAGTCTTTTAATTTCAATAAGCTGAATGAGCATTGGCCGAAGTTGAAAAAGATTGTTCGCAAACATACGGTAGATTTCAGGGGCCGGAGCTCATCCGGTGCCTACCCCCACCCCGGCCGGGTCTTTTTGGCCATCAAGCCTTTGAAATCCTTAATTACAGCGCTATTTTTTATTAGGACAATAAATCTTCAAGATCTTTATCAATCACATGAGCACTGGCCACTGCTACACGATTGCGGGCCTCATCCAATGCACTGGCTATATCAAGCGTGGCATTCATATTGACTTCTAATTTATCCCCATAGACATGAGCTTTACGCTTGGAGAGTAGCCATTTTATGTTATCACTTTTTACCCTGGCCCTTAAAACATCCGGTTCATCATTCGCGATATCTGTCAAGCTGTCGGCCAGCGCTTCTAGGCCTTCTAAGCGGGCCTGCGCATATGCTTTGGCAAACAATTGGGTATTTTTGATATGAGATAATATACTATCTAAATCAACGCCTAAATTTTTTGAAATGGCCTTTGGAGTTAAGCCATTTTCGGCCAGCCTTAAAATATCATGTTCGATATCCGAAGTTATATCAGTTTTTAACGCGGGCAGAACTTCGGCCACACTATTTTTGGCCTCAAATCCCACAACGCTAAAAATGCCTCTATTTTCCATTTCAATACCTCTTCGGCCATTCTATCGCCCTTTCGCTTTTAAATCAATCCTAGGCCTTATTCTGGCCCTTTGGTGATCTCTTTCCTGGCCTAACCAACCGTGAAAGTTTTACACGCTCAATCACCATCGGAAAATCTGGCCGGCTTTTTGGTTTTTATTGAATTCTACCTGAATTTGTGGCCGTCCCGTTGTGTCCTATTACAATATAGCATAATTATACTATTAGGTCACTTATAACTATTTATTTTTATTATATATGTCCTATATGTCTTATTTGTCCTATTAAAATATAATATAATACGTGAGATATATAAGAATTTTTATACTGCATATAGATATAAAAAAGATATATTTTTATTTTATAAAGAATTTTCGCGATTTTTTCAGGACATTCAGGACAAACGGTCTAATTGTGTATTTTCAATGGTTTATGATCCCGTATTTTTTGTCCTATTAAAAACGCTAATCGGACTGATAGGACAAAACAGGCATTTTTTGGTATTTTCTCGTCGTTTTACTAAATATACCATAATTATACTATCATTATATACATTATATTTTGTTTATAACTTCGGCCAACTCATTCCCTGTAAATTTTTCATTCCATTTTAAAACTATTTTACTTATAGTATAATTATGCTATAACTACTATATCAACGCCGAATGATCGGCTAAAAAACTTTTGGAGATTATCATGAAAACTTTACTAATCATCCTTTCTATCTCTTTTTCTGCAGCATCGATGGCCGACTGTAATGTGACACTTAAGGTTAAAAAGGAAGGCGCAAAATCCGCGAAGCTTGACGGTGTTTCTTTTTCAGCTAAACAGATTGCAGCACTAAAAACTATTTGCAACGTAAAAACTGAGCAAATGAATGTTGATGAAATGGTTACTGATTTTAAAAAGACTCTGGAAAAAAGAATAGCAAAATTAAATTCGGCCGAAAAAGCTGAATAGATAGTCCTAAAAGTTGAGGCCGGAGTGATCCGGCCTTTTTTGCGTTTAAAATCTTTTTAATTTTTGGAGTCTTATATGAAATTAATTTTAGTAACTGTATTAGCGTATTTTTTAATGAGAGCAGGCCAGGCCAAAACTCAAGAGACTATTTTTCAAACTGATTTAAGCGATCTTGAGACCGAAGTTTTAATTCAAGAGATGCCACTACTATTTAATGTGGATGAAATTAAGTTTTTAGGTGGCCGAGATATCGACGTAAGAATTTTTGATGTTCGATGTGAAATTTTAGACGCCGGAATAAAAGATTTAGGTGATGAAGGTCTCACGGTTGATGATAACACTTATTTTCAGTTAGAGGCCTGCGCTCAATACGCAATGAAAGGCGGTGCCAGATGAGCGCGGTTTTAATGTTTCCGCCTCAAAATGTTTTTAACGTCGATTTAGACTGTCAAACAATAAAAGAGGCCAAAGCAGTTATCGAAGAACTTAATAGAGACTATCATCGCGTGACCATTTTCATTCATAATGGCGCGAAGAACTTTAGAAAATACCAGGCCGTTACCAAACTTTTAAAAAATTTAGGTTTTAATGAGGCGGACACTTGCCGTTGGGAGAACTTTATATGAGTAAGCAGATTAATTTTAACGACTATAAAACGCAGCTAACAGAAAACGACATTGATCAGATAGTGGCCATTGTAGGTTATCATTGCCGATTAAAAACGCTTCAAAGACTAAGAAGTGTTTTAACTTATCACCCGTCAAGCGTTGGTCATTTTGGTATTTTGGGCCGGCTTATAAAAGAAGGCGATAAATGGGGTTATGTGGCCGGTCAATCTTATCCGGATGAAATAAGAACTGTTAGGGAATGTATTTTAGGGAAAATCTATTAGGAGAAATAAAAATGAGTCATTTAAATACCAAAAACAAAAAAGAAATTAAAGATACTGTTATCGTTTTAAATTCAACCAATGATCTTGGTTTTAAATATCCGATAGGTAATGAAAAATTAACAGCAAAGGTGAAAGAATTTGAGTCTATTGGATATATCAAATACGACGAATTAACCGGAAAATGGAAAAGTAAATTTTAGGAGAGTTATATGGGCGCAAAATTAAATTATACCAGGCCAGTCATAGAAGTTGATTACGACAACTTTTTTGGCGTTGCCGAAGCTTTACACGCTGTTTTAACCCTCTGGCACGCTGGCCAGTATAGTGAGACCTATCGGCTGCTATGCCGATCTAAATTTAAACCGGGAATGGCCTGGAGAGAATCCGACGTCGAAATTGAAAATGAATTTTTTACCGACATTGAGGCCATGGCCGAAAATAATGATATAGAAGGCCTAGAACGGCTTTTTAACCACGTTGAAATAATATTAGATACAAAGGATGACTAAATGAGCACGAACTTTTTAATAGGTTTATTTATTGGAATGGTTTTAGGCCGAATTGTAATACATTTTATAAGACGCAGAAAAGATCAAGAGTTTTACAGAACTATAATGAAATTGCATGACCAATCATCAGACCAAAAACACCGAGATTATTTATTAAGAACATTAAAATAAGAGGTTTATCATGAAGGCGGATTTTACATCTATTAAAGAAATAAACGAAATCAAGGCCAGGCGAAATCATCACGCCTTCATGACATACCTTTTAGGCCGAAAAATCCGCAGATTGGATGCACAAAGGGCGGCACAAAAACGAAAAATTCAAAATAATGCTTAAAAATAAAGTGTTTTTGTTATAGGATAAAAATGCGATAAGTAGGAGCTCCAAGAAATGGATGCGCAAAATTACTTTTAAAATGGATGCGACAAAAATGAAAAGAGAAGAACTTTACAATAAAAACGATATGATTTTTGCCGATGAATTTTACCGCCGACTTCCAATCTCAAAAATAGTGGATGCGCGGAAAAAGGCCGTGGCCAATATGACCAAAGAATTGATTGAAATTTCTTTCGGTAAATTATTGGGCGGAAAAATGACGATTAAAATTGAGTTCGATCAACGAACGGATGCGCAGAAAGCAGAAGATAATTTCAAATCTAAGGAGGACAAATGGGTAGACCAAAACTTGGCGAAAGGAAAATCGCCTTCTCTATTACACTAAATTCAAGATCCGCTATTTTATTCCGTCATCTTGGCGAAGGTAATTTATCGGCAGGAATCGAAAACTTGGTTTTAAAGGCCAAAGCTGCAGGCATTATCGACAAGAAAACCGATAAAACTGTCGAGGCCAACCATAAAAGAAATCCGATGGCCGCGAAAGAGGATGATATTTTTACATAGGATGCACATGGAATTAAAAGAAAAATATAAAGAAAAAACTTTTCTATTCAGAGTCTCAGATGATGGTGTTTGTGCGACTGAAGGATGCGAAAATAAAATCCCGAAACACTCAAAATGTTTCTGCGAAGACTGCAAAACAAAACGAAAAGAATTTTTCAGAAAAAAGCATTACGAAAAAATGGGCTGGCCCGATAAAAAATAAAATCACTATAAAGAGGGATGCGCTCGTGTCCCTTTTCTTACATCGATTAAGCTTTTCTTAAAATTCTTAACAAATACTTACAATTCGGTTTTCGTAACATTTTCCGTTTGACGAAAACAATTCATAACATTACTGTCTGATTCATAAAAATTATCAATTAAGTTTTTTGACGTTAAAAAGACTGAGTCATCGCAAACCGAATCTCCATAACGTCATGACTAAAGGTGGCCACAGCTCCATTTAATGGGATGCTCTGGCCACTTTACATAGGAATAAGCAATGGCCGTTCGTATTAGCAAATTAAAGAAGGATGAGGAAACAATGATCGTTTCCCAGGCCGAAAGGATCATTAAAAAGTTCGGAGGCGTCCCAAATCTTCAAGCAGCATTGAGCGCAATTGGATGCCCGCGATCGAAATCTATCATCTACAGATGGACTTACACCCGGGAAAATGGCGGGACTAACGGCCTTATTCCGAGTGCAGTTTTATTCGATATAGTCGTTGCCGGCAGAAAGCTCGGTATTGAACTCTCCAGTGAAGATCTGGACATAAGACCAACAGTTAAAGTGTTCACGGCCAGAGAAAGATCGAGTGAGCGTTTAAGAGATAAAGAAATTGAGAGACAAAGAAAAAAGAGAAACGAACTGAAATAAAAAGCGCCTTGGCGGGCGAACATAACACAGGCAAACATGATACGAGTAGTAGGAATTGATCCCGGGATCAAAGGGGCGTTTTGCGTCCTTGAGATCCCTCGATCTTTATCATTATCTTTAGGCGAAAGACACCCACAAGCGGTGAAACTTATCACCGTTCAAGACTTCCCTTTATATAAGGAAGTTAAATCCAAAATCAAAAATACTACAAGAAATCGAATTGATTTAAAGGCGCTCGCGCTTCAATTAGAAATTAATATGGCCGGAGCTAAAATCTGCTTGATCGAGGACGTCGGTAAGATGCCAACTGGATCGGATCCCCTGGCCGCGTTTGCTTTCGGCTACTCTACAGGTGCGGTTTCAGCATTGGTTTCTTCATATGGATTCCCACTTGAAAAAATCAGACCAGATGTTTGGAAGGCCTATTTTGGCCTCACAAGCGACAAGAATAAATCAATTTCTTTAGCAAAGAAGTTGGTTCCTGCATCGGCAGAATTTTTAACATTAACAAAACACGATGGCCGTGCAGAGGCAGTTTTACTCGCTTACTTCGCGGCCACTCACATTAGATTTAAATAGGAGATACCAAGGAAAAAGAAACAGATTGTAGCGTTCGTTAATACTAATAAATACACAAAACAGCCTTTTGTGACCAATGATCTGAAGATTTCAATTCTTCAAGGGACTGATGATCCTACTCCGACCAACAGGAAATCTAAAAGAGCAATGTCGAAGATGACCAGAGATATCGTAAAGGAGGAAGAACTTGAAGAAGCGAAAACTAAGCAGTTACACCGGAGAAAGGCGAAGACTCGGATCAAAAAGAAAATCGCGAGTGCTGTACGAAGACAAAATAGAAACAAGTAGTGGTCATAGTTTAAAAATAAGGAACTCAAAAATTTCCGCCAAATTTTGGACAGGAAAAAATTTTAGAAAAGGATTTTAAAATGAAAGTATTAGAAGGCGGAAAGGAAAACCCTGAATGGAAAGGCCAACCAATGAGCAAAGATTTGAGAGGTCGAATTGTGCCTGCGGAGACGTGGAAACCAACTGAACTTCCGGTCGCGTTCAATGAAAAACAAAGAGAAAAAGCTGAGAAGTTAAATACTCTTTTGAAAGAACTTTATGACATAGACGATAAATTCTTAATTATCACGGCCACGCCCCCTGAAACTGAAGGCGAAGCGATCCAAATGGGATCCTTCTTTAGAGGAACGGACGAAGACAAAATGATGTTGTTCCAATGGTTAGCTGAAGAACTTGCACGAGTCGGCGTCCTTAGACCTATGAGGATGTAATGGAATTAGTAATTGGTGATTTATTCGCAGGCATTGGTGGATTTAGCCACGCTTTTGAAAATGTTTCTGGTGTAAGACCGGAGAGTGAAGTGAAATTTAAAACAGGTTTCTTCTGCGAGATCGATCCAGATGCGCAGAAGGTTCTTAAAAAGCACTGGCCACACACGCTGATTCATGAAGATGTGAAAACTATAGATGGAATTGCATACAACGGTCTTATAGATATTTTGTGTGGCGGTTTTCCCTGCCAAGACGTTTCAGTGGCCGGAAAGAAAAAGGGATTATTTTGCGAAGAGACTATTAAGGAGCTGATGTTTATTTATGAAAAAACAAGAGAAGAAATTATCAGAGATCACGAACGAGAAATCAGAACCCGTTCTGGTCTTTGGACTGAATACAAGCGCCTTATTAAAGAAATTAGACCAAAGTGGGTCGTCATTGAGAATGTTAGAAATTTGCTCAATTCAGGACTTGCAACCGTCATCAAAGATCTCCATGAAATCGGGTATGACTGTGAATGGGAAGTTATATCAGCGGGATCCGTTGGTGCCCCACACTTGCGAGAGAGGGTTTGGATTGTGGCGTACCCCCGATGCGGAGTTGCTACCTACTCCTACAGCTCAACACTACGGAACGACCAACAACGGCCAGAGGCCGGATGGATCGGAATACAAGCAGAAGGGGAAGCCCTCGCTCCAAACGATGGCCAAGAGCGGATCGCTGAGATTATGGTTCCCCACCCCTACCACTTTCGATTCTGGCCAGCCTTTACCTCCGAGGAAACCAAACTCCAGTGGTGGGCAGAAAGAACCGCTCGTTTCCGTAATCGGTGGGAGACTGAACCCGAAATTTGTAGAGTGGATGATGGGTTATCCCCGGAACTGGACACAGTTGACCGAAACCAACTTACTACTCTCCGAAGAACTTACGAAAAAGAAAGAGCACAAAGAATCCGACAACTCGGAAACTCTGTCGTTCCTCCTATCATAGAAATTATCGCAGAACGGATTCTGGAGATCGAAAATGAAAGGCAAAAAATTAATTATTGAATTGGCCGAATTGGCATTTGTAATAGCAACAATTTACTTCTTTGTTGAAGTAGTAGGAATTTTAAAGTGAAAACAGAAACTAAATTAAAAGGAGTTATCGTGAAAAAGCAAATTGAAAATGTAATTAAAAAAGGAAACTTCACTTACAACGTCGGTGCAAGTTTAATCGCACTGGCCACTCTTCCAACCGGAAAGAAAAGAATGCTCGAAATCCTGGCCGTCAGAGAGCTTTTAAATGAAGAAATCAAAAAGCTGAGACCGAAAACAAAGAAGAAGTTACTTAAGAAACCAAAAAGTAGAGTTATCCAAGCAAGAAGACCAAATCGGGCATTCATGGAAAAACTCACGCCGAGTAAAGGAATGGCCGGAATTGTTGGGGCAGAACCATTAGCGAGAACCAATGCGGTTTCAAAACTTTGGGACTACATAAAGAAAAATAATCTTCAAAGCCCAAGAAACAGACGAAACATAATTACAGACGAAAAACTTAGATTGGCCTTGAACACGTCTAAAAAAGAAGTGTCTATGTTTGAATTAGCGGGCATGGTCGGAAGAAATTTAGAATGAAAACTGCCCTAACAGATACCGTTCTCCTTTTTGAACTCAAGAAGGAGAACGCCGAAATCACTCTGCGAAAAAGAGAATCCTGCACAACGATGATGGTTAAGAACTGGGACGGTTCCTATGAAATTGGAACTTATGTCGTCAATGGCATTCATATTTGCAGAGTCATCCAGGCCCTTCGTTTGATGATCCTGGCCAGTCGAGAATGCAACTGGCGCAAATATGAACCTGTAGTCAGAGAAATTTTGGAATTAGATTAAATGAGCACTAAAAAAACATTAGATCCGTATCAAGTAGAAGGGGCGAATTTTTTGGCATCAAGAAATTACGCCGCTCTTGGAGACGACATGGGCCTGGGAAAAACCGGCCAGATAATCGTCGCATCCGATATGATTTGGGCAGAGAACATTCTCGTTATATGTCCGGCCGCGGCCAGACCTAATTGGTATCGAGAATACGGTGATTTTTCTGTCGTAGGAAATGACGAATTTAAAGTTTGTGAGTCCAACTCAGATCTTCCGTCACATAAAATGATCGTTTCATTCGATTACGCTCGCGATAATTTTGAAATGCTTTCTAAATTTTGCCCTTGGGATTTAATAGTAATCGATGAATGCCACTTTATTAAAGAACCAGACGCCAAAATCACTAAAGCAATTTATGGCAAACATGGCCTCGTTAGATTTACTAAAAGAATGTGGCTTTCTTCCGGAACAATGGCACCAAACCATTACGGTGAACTTTGGCCAATGCTTTTTACTTTTGGGAGAACACCACTTAGATACGACGAATTTCTTCACCGATATTGTCACGTTAAGAAAACAAATTTTGGCGGCGGATTTCAGATTCAGGTTATGGGGTCTAAAAAAGACCTGGCCCACGAAATCATCGCAATGCTTGATGGTTTTATGCTCAGAAGAACTTCGGACGTTTTAAATGATACGGTCAATGAGCTTCCACAGATTACTTTTGAAGATATTTTTGTTGAACCAACTCCTGTGGATTTATCTCTTCACGCAAGTACATTTGAGGCCTCTTTAGGAAGCCCTGAAGTCTATATAAGAGAAATTGAAGCGATGGCCGAAAAAGTAGAAACGGTATTGGATCATGCCATTGAAACGGGCGATACGGCCTATTTAGAGGGCATCTTTAATTCAGTGGCCACGCTCAGAAGACATAACGGCCTGGCCAAGATGCCAGAGCTTATAAAGCAAATCCAAAGAGAACTTCATAACAATGAGTACGAGAAAATTGTTATCTTCGGTTATCACCAAGACGTGATCGAAGGAATGAGAGAAGGCTTAAAACACTTTGGTGCCGTCACTTTATACGGTGGAACTGCACCGAAAAAGCGCCAGAGAAATATTGATAAATTCATGACCAATCCACGATGCCGAGTTTTCGTTGGTAATATATTGGCCGCGGGAACTGCTATCACTTTAACGTCGGCCACGGAAATATTACTGGCCGAGTGGATGTTTACTCCGGCCCCAAATCAGCAAGCGATTAAAAGAGTCTGGAGAAGAACTCAGACTCAACCAGTTCGCTGTCGATTCGCTTCAATCGCAAATTCAATCGATGAAAAAATTACTTTTATCTATAAACGTAAAGCCGCCGAATTGGCCGAGCTTGATAAACAACAGGGAGAATAAAATGGGAACTATCACACTAACAATCAACGCATCAACGGCGGAAGAACTAATTGAGCACGTTCGCGATTTACAAGGAGCGATCCTTGGTCACGTAACAACTCAGAAACCGTTTGAGAAACCGGATTTTTCTGGCGTAGGAAAAGCAGATTTAGGGGGGACAAGTGAACCGTCGAAAACAGAACCTAAGAAGACTCGTGCAGCGGCACCAAAAGAAAAGGTTACGCCAAATCAAGAGGCAACTACTAGTGAGCGCGTGGGAACAGATGTTCAAACCACCACCGTTCCTGCGAAGACTGATGCAGTTCAATCGGGAGCAACAATGGAAGCGGCTACAGGATCTAAAACAAAAGATGACGTTGCAAAATCGCTTCAAGACCTTACCGCCGCAAAGGATTTAGCTAAGGCCAAAGAAGTCCTTGGTAGATTCATGAGTCCGGCCGGAGTGGCTTGTGCCCGTATGAGTGACATCCAACCAAAGGACTATGAAGATTTTATCGCGACTTGCGAAGCTGAATCTAAAGCGTAGTGGCCCGGTTAATTAAATATAAAACCGACTGCGTTTACTGCGGAAAAAATTGCGGGCCAGGCCAAGCGTATCTCCAAAGAGACCGAGGCGCTTGGATGGCACAATGTTTTGACTGCTATAAAACGAGAAAACAGGAGAAAGAAAATGGCACAATGGAGAAAGAAACCAATAGTAATCGAAGCGTTTCAATGGACGGCGGATCATCTTCAAAAGGAAGATCCACTATGGATTGTAGATGCAATTAGAGAGGGTACGGTATGGTTCAATCATGTCGGTACGCCTGACATAAAAATGATGATTCAGACTCTCGAAGGGGCGATGGAAGCTTCTCCGGAAGATTACATTATCAAAGGTGTTAAGGGCGAAATCTATCCTTGTAAGCCAGATATTTTTGAAATGTCCTATGAGGCGGTAGAAAATGACTGAAACAACACCATCTGTTCACTCAAAAATCGGGGCCAGTTCCATGCACAGATGGGCCGCTTGCCCCGGTTCAATTCGCCAAAGCGAAGGACTTCCAAATCATGAAAGTCCTTACGCTTTAGAAGGTACAAGAGCACACGATATCGCAGCTAAAATACTTCTCGGTCAAGACCTTACCAAAGAGCTGATCGATTTCACCGATCCAGAAGATCCTCGTTACGTGGACGATGAAATGCTAGAAGCCGTGGATGTTTATGTGAAAGCATTTAATGAGGCCAGAGAGGGTGCAAAATTCTCGCTGATAGAAGAACCGTTCGATTTAAGTGACATTTATCCAGGCCTCTTCGGGACTTCGGACGGAATCATTTATCGCGAAGATCGTTTGGAGCTCGAAGTTTGGGACTACAAGCACGGTGCCGGAATGGCCGTTGAAGTTGAGAACAATGAGCAGCTAATGTACTACGGCCTGGGCGCACTTCTAAAGACCAAAGCAAAATGCAAAACAGTTAAGTTGGTAATATGCCAACCGCGCTGTCCGCACTCTTCAGGGCCTATCAGATCATGGACGATTTCAACTCCAGATTTGATCGATTTCGCCGCTGATTTAGTTGAAGCTGCAAAAAGAACAGAAGATCCGAACGCTATATTAGTGGCCGGAGATCACTGTAAATTTTGCAGAGCTGCCCCGATGTGTCCGAACCTAAGTTATTTGGCAGTTTCTAAAGCGAAGGAAGAATTTAAACCGATCCCATCTTATGATCCACAGAAACTAGCAGAATATTTGGAACTTGTTCCGGCGATTAAATCTTGGGTTAAAAGTGTTGAGGCGTTCGCTTTTGCTGAATCTGAACGCGGAAGAGTTCCACCGGGATTTAAGTTGGTTCCCAAGAGAGCGAACAGAAAATGGAGAGACGAAAAAAGCGCGATGGAATTTATCGCGTTTGAATTGGGCCTTGATGCGAAAGATATTTTAAAGCCGGCCACGTTACTTTCTCCGGCCAAAGTTGAAGCGTTCTTGAATAAGGACGATAAAAAACTTTTGGAAGAATACACGCTCAAAGAATCAAGTGGAAACACACTGGCATCAATTAACGACAAACGAGAAGCGGTCAAATCGGCCGTGGAAGTTGATTTTAAAGTCTTAGAATAGGCCGAGAGGCGGTAAATCAAGAGGGCCAGGGCAATTTAAGTTAAGCGCGATACTAAAAATCGAAAAGCTAGGCGAGTAAACCCACAATTGGCCCTCTCTTTAATACGGAGTATTTATGCAAACTGATTTGAAACAAAAAATTACGCTTAATTTAGAGCAATGGAGAGAGGCCACGGATAAAGCAATTAAGGCGCTTCAGGATTCCGTTGCTATGGCGGACGTAAAGGCAGGAAAAACTCCGCATCCCGAAGACAGAATGCTCGTAACAGTGTTGGGAATTAATGTCTGTGCTGAATTAGAAAAAGTTTTGTTCCCTCAATAACAACAAAAATCTTAGGAGGATTTATGGGAAGAGTACCAACTATCGGAAGAATTGTTCACGTCAAAGTAAACAGAGAGATCGTTCCGGCAATCATCGTTCACGTTTGGGACAGAAGTGGTGTCAACGTAATGGTCTTTAACAAGAACGGAGCAACCACGCTCAAATCTAGTCTAAAAGTCGTCGATAGATTTTCGGAAGAAAACGAAAACATCGAAGCTTGCTGGCCTGAATTCTCAGGAGCAGACACGATAACTAAGGCCGAAGAGGCGGAAGAGGCTAAAGCAGAAGAGGCCAGAGC
>Ga0172380_10001389_pt1 | contig 41643 bp, 47 predicted proteins | sample Leawe162metaG_FD_119747 | JGI IMG/M metagenome (GOLD analysis project Ga0172380, IMG submission 119747) | Leachate microbial communities from a municipal landfill in Southern Ontario, Canada - Leachate well 162 metaG | ecosystem: Engineered > Solid waste > Landfill > Unclassified | place...
AAATCCAGTCCGTAACCGACCAGGAAGCCCTCGGCCACCACAAACCCGGCATAGTCGGGGTGTACTTCCACCTCGCGCCGTTCTTTTTTGTCGATCAGGGCGCAGATATGCACACTGGCTGCCCCAAGCCGGAGAAAATGCTGCTGCAGGAGGGCAATGGTGCGGCCGGTGTCGATAATATCCTCCACCAGCATGATTTTTTTGGCGGCCACCGGCCGTTCCGCATCCTTGGTAAAGGTAAACGTGCCCGAGGACGAGCTGCCGCTGCCATAGCTGGCCACCCGGATGAAATCAATCTCGATGGGCAGGTCGATTTCCCGGGCCAGGTCGGCGGTAAAGATAAAAGCGCCGTTCAGCACGCCGATGAGCAGGAGGTCGTCATGGGCAAAGTCCCGGGTGATCATTTGCCCGAGTTCTCTGACTCTTTTTGCAATTTCCTGGCGGGAAAGCACAATTTTCTTCATGGTCTACCTGTGCCTTATGTGGATTTTTTGCGTTGACTGACAAGCTTTCTTCCTGATAATGTTTACGGGAGTTTTCCGATTATGTCAATGTGCGCCTATGGGTAGTTAACTGATTACAGGAGAAAAATTATGAAAAAATATCGTTGTACAGTATGCGGTTATGTTTATGATCCCGCCATGGGCGATCCTGACGGCGGCATTGCTGCTGGTACCGCCTTTGAGGATCTGCCGGATGACTGGAGTTGCCCGGTGTGCGGGGCGCAGAAAAGTGATTTTGAGCCGGAGGATTAGCCGGCCAAGCCCCATCAGTCCGGCAGGGGCTTGTGTGGCCGGGGAGATGGCTTATGCAGCCATGGCCATTTCCGGCCGGCCAAGCGCTTCCAGCTCCAGGGATTTTCCGCTGCTCCACTTCCCCAGGGCCCGGGAGGACATGATCGTAGCGGCGGGATTGCAGTCTTGCCTTACGTGAGCGGCAGCGAAGACATCTCTCCCCACATCCGTTCCATCTCAACCTTGAATGCCCGGATAAAGTTGGCCACATTGACATCGATGAAAGGACGATGCTGTTCCTGCAGGATAATCCAGCCAAAGGCGGCAGAGATCGGTGGAGTAGGCCCTTCCGCCTTGCCCATGATCATCCCCTTGTCCTTGACAAACAGGTCGGCCAGATGGATAAGGCCTGTGAGCAGGACGTTTTCCCTGGCCTTTTCCGGCGTGTGGTGCATCAGCATGACATCGAGATATGGTTTGGGCAGCCCCATTTTTTCCCCCAGCCAGCATCCGGCCTGAGCATGATCGATGCCGATGTACTCCTGTTCCGCGGCGCAGATGTCCTTTTCAATAAAATCAGGGCGTAGCAGCTGGGGATAAAAGAGCGGCTGCTGGCGGTCCAGGGCCAGTTTGCCCAGGTCATGAAAAAGCCCGGCCAGATAGACATCCTCGGAGATGTTGATTCTGATCGTGTTCTGCAGGAGTTCCGCAACGCGGCCCACTGCCACCGAGTGCTGCCAGAAATTGTCGGCCAGCTGACCAAATCCCCCGAAAAGCTCTTCCTCGCGGAATACCTTCATCGTTTCTTTGGCGATAACTTCCTGCACATTCTTGATGCCCATGGTCACCATGGCGTGGGGAACGGAATTTACCGTGGTAGTCCGCCGGTAAAACGAGGAGTTGGCCTGCAGGATGACCTTGGCGGCCAGTATGGGATCGCAGGAAATCAGTTCAGCGAATTTCCGGGTATCCTCGCAATCGCCGACCAGAAAGGATGAAAGGCGGGCGGATACTGACGGGTTTACGGCAAGCTCCAGGTTGCTCTGGATTCTTCTCTTTATTTTTTCCTTGGCCACCGCCATCAGCTTCGGCGCCGGCGGCAGATCCGAAATATTCACCTCTCTTTTCGGGGGTGGCACCTGGGGCGGCTGGACCGGCTGGGGACGGGGGGGAGGGGCTGTTGCCTGTTTCTGCTGGACTCCCTGGGGTGGCGGTTGTGGTCGGGGCGAGGCCTGGCTGCTTGCGGAAGATTCAGCGGCCTGGGCCGAGAGGTCGCCCATGCGTTTATTGGCGGCAATCAATCTTGTTACCAGGATTTCACAGAAGCGCCGGTAGAATTTCAGCTGCAGAAAAACAGAGGCCTGGTTGAGGATGTCCGGTTCCACCATCAGGATATAAGATTCGCTGGTTGTCTTGACGCCGGCGGTTCGCCTGGTCTCGGATACCAGGGCCATTTCACCGAAGGTGTCGCCGGTGGTAAGCCTGGTCAGCTCAATGGTCTGGCCCTGTTCAACGGTGATGAAAACCATGACGGTGCCCTTTACCAGGATGTAAAAGACCTTCTCCAGGGTATCCTCCTTGATGATCAGGGTGCCGGCGGGCACCTTCAGCCAGCGGCTGACGGCCAGGAGCTGCTTGAGTTCATGATCATCGAAGTCCTGAAAAAAAGAGATCTTTTTCAGAAAGTTGACCTGCTGATCAAAGGCGGCATTGCTTTCTTGTTTCTGCTTCATGATCTATTTTCCTATGCAGAATTGCTCAAATATCAGGCCCAGAATATCGTCTGTGGTCGTTTCTCCGGTAATGTCGCCAAGGTGATCGAGTGCGCTCTGAAGTTCAATGGCCAGCAGATCAGGGGGCAGATCCGAGGAGAGTCCGTCGGCAACCCTTATGGCCGCGCTCAGTGATTTTTCCAGGGAGGTCCTCTGTCTGACATTGGGAACGCAGGCGTAACCCGGATCCCAATCCGACCCGCCGGTGACCAGGGTAAACAGGGTGTTTTCCAGATCAGTGATGCCCGCATGGGTCCTGGCGGAAATAAAAACCCGGGGAATAGCGGGAAAGGCTGCCGCAAAGACTGCGTCATCCTGGCAGGCCAGATCAATTTTGTTGACCACCAGCAGGGTTTTTTTGTCCCCCACGGACTCATAAAGTCTGGCGTCGGCCGCACCGGGCGGCTGGGTGCCGTCAACGATCAAGAGCACCAGATCCGCCTCCGCCAGTTTTTTGCGTGCCCGGACGATGCCCATCTCCTCCACCTCTTCCGCATTGTCGCGAATGCCGGCAGTATCAATGATGCGCACCGGCATTCCTTTGATGTCAAGGAATTCCTCGATGGTGTCCCGGGTGGTGCCGGGGATGGCCGTGACAATGGCCCTTTCTTCACGCAACAGGGCATTGAGCAGGCTTGATTTGCCCACATTGGGGTGGCCGAGGATAATAACCGAGATGCCGTCACGGAAGATTTTCCCCTGCTTGGCGGATCTGATGAGTTCCTGCAGGGGAACGATGATTTCGCGGTCAAGCTTTTCAACCATGACCCGGGCGTTGATGATCTCCACATCATCGTCGGGGAAATCAATGGCGACTTCAATAATGGCACGCAGCGAGATGAGGGCGGTGCGAATGCTGCTGACCATGGCGCCGAGGCGGCCCTGCAGCTGGGACATGGCGAGTCCCAGGCCTTGCCTGGTTTTGGCCTGCAGCAGTTCGATAACCGCCTCAGCCTGGGTGAGATCGATGCGGCCGTTGAGAAAAGCCCGTTTGGTGAATTCGCCCGGTTCGGCCAAGGCGGCGCCGAGAGTGATGACCTGGCCCAGGATGTCCTGCAGGACCAGATAGCTGCCGTGACATTGAATTTCGACGATATCCTCCCGGGTATATGTCTTGGGAGCCTGCATGAAAACAGCCATTACCTCGTCAATGGGCTGTCCTGTCCGGGGATCGTTAATCCAGCCGTAATAGAGCCGATGGCTGCGGTATTCGGTGGTTTTGCAGTTCGGAGAAAAAAGGGAGGTCAGAATGGGCAGGGCCTGGCTGCCGCTGATCCGGATGATACCAATGCCGCCGGGGCCGGGAGGAGTGGCTATGGCGGCTATGGTTGTTTCAACGTTGCGGGGGGCGGATGTGTCGGAAGTGGTATCGGCCATTTCGAGGAAAAAGACAATTTTATAATAGTTTTCAACATCCTGTCAGAGGTTGCCACTATTATCAAATATCATTCCGCAATTGTCAATTTTTCCTTCTTCCCTTTTCTGCGTTGCGGTTTTTTGCGGATGCGGCCCTTGCCGGGCAGATAAATGAGAATTTTCTTGAACAGGCCGTCACCCACGCTGCGGCTGCGGATGGTTTTATCATCCTGCAAAATGAGATGAACAACGCGCCGTTCCGCCGGATTCAAGGGAGGTATGGTCCTGGTTTTTTCCGTTTCTTTCACTTCCTGGGCCAGTTTCAGCGCCAGTTCCTCCAGCTCCACCTTGCGTTTTTCCCGGAATTCACCGGCATCAATGGAAAACATGATTTTCTGGGGGAATTTCTTGCTGATGATTTTGCGCATCAGATACTGAATGCTGTCCAGCGCCTGGCCGTCCTTGGTGATCAGTTCCTCGATATGCTCCCCAGAGATTTTCACCTGGGCCTTATTGTTTTTTTCTTCCACCACGATTTCTGCCGGAAAGCCCATAAGGGTCAGCATCTGTTCCAGATCGCCTTTGATCTGGGCCAGGACTTCGGGAGTCAGGGGAACCACCGGTTCCTGGGGGCGTTCAACCGGGGGGCGTTTCTTTTTAGGTTCTTCCGCGGGCAGGGCTTCAACCGCAGGGGGGGGTTGTTCTGCAACAGGGGGGTTTGCGGCTTCGGCAACGGCTTGGGGTGCGGCGGCGGGCGGTTTCTCCTGCTTGGCTGGACGTGCCATGGGTTCGCTGGCCTGGGCCGGGGGAAGTTCTGTTTCTAACACTTTTCTGGCGGCACGGATAATTGCCTGTTTGCGGCAGAGGCCAAAAATTCCTGAAGAACCGGTTGACAGGATTTCAATGGTAAGTTCTTCCCGGGAGACGCCAAGTTTGTCACAGGCCATGGTAATGGCTTCGTCAACGTCTTTCCCCTTAAATTGCTGCTTTGCGCCCATATTTATCTCCAAATTGAATGACGGTGGTACACTTTCGGCATTTGAGGTGAGAATTACCGCAGCCTGCTGTCAATCCGCCTTGTTAATGACATACTGTTGGGCCATGGCTAAAAGATTGTTGACAAACCAGTAGAGGACCAGTCCCGAGGCAAAATTGATGAACATGAAGGTAAAGACAACAGGCAGAAACATCATGATCCGGGCCTGGGTTGGGTCTAAGGTGGAGGGTGTCATCTTCTGCTGGAGAAACATGGAGGCGCCCATCAGCAGAGTCAACACGGGGATGCCGTGCAGCACCGGAATATCAAAGCCGATATAAAGCCGGTCAGGGGCGGACAGGTCGGTGATCCACAGCATGAACGGGGCGTGGCGCAGCTCGATGGTCTGCAGCAGAACCTTGTACAGGGCGAAAAAGACGGGAATCTGCAGAATCATGGGCAGGCAGCCGCCCATGGGATTCACCTTGTAGGTCTGGTAGAGCTGAATCATCTCCTTGTTCAGCCGCTCTTTGTCGTTGGCATATTTTTCCCGCAGTTTTGCCATTTTCGGCTGCAGTTTCTGCAGGGTTTTCATCGATTTCATGCCCTTGTGGGCAATGGGCCAGAACAGGGCCTTGATGATAACGGTGACCAAGATGATGGCCAGCCCGTAATTGTGCAGGAAGCCATAGAGAAAGTTGAGCAGATACAGCATTGGCTTGGCCAGCAGATCAAACCAGCCGAAATTGACGATCTTGTCCAGGTCGTGTCCCGCCGTTTTCAGGGTGCGGAGCTCCTTGGGGCCGAAATAGATGGTGTAGGAATAGCGCTTCTGACTCTGAGGGGGCAGCACGACGACATCTCCCCCCACCACGGTGGCAACGGTATCGTTGCCGGTTGTGGCGAAATCCACGCTTTCCTGGCTGCCGGCATCAGGAATGATGCAGGTCATGAAATAGGTGTCTTCGTAAGCAACCCAGGTCAGTTTGCCTTTGCGGGTCTGGTCGCCTTTTTTCAAGTCATCGGTTTTGATCTCTTCCAGCGCGCCGTTTTTATACAGAGCCGGTCCCTTGAAAATGAATTTGTTGGCATCGTTTTCAGTGAACGGTTTGTTGGTCATGGACAGAAACGGAGCGCCCTGCAGTTGATGTTCGCTAGAGGTGTTGCGGACATCAACCGTCAGGTTGATCAGGTAGCTGTCTTCGGAAAAGGTCATGGTTCTGGTCAGTTCCAGGCCTGAAGGCAGCTGGCTCTGCAGGGTAATGGATTTTTCCGTACCGCTGACCTGCAGTTTTTCTCTGTCCGCCTGATAAACCGGCACCCCGGCTTTCTGCGGCTCCACTCCCCAGGAGAAAAAAAGCGGCAGTTCCCGGGGGGCGGTTGTTTTGATCAGCTCCTTGGGATCTGATTGCGGATTGAGCTGTTCCCGGTATTTTTTCAGCTTGAAGCTCTTGATGCCCCCGCCTGTTTCGGAAATCACCCCGGAGTAGAGATTTGTCTCAACGGTGATATCGCGGCCCTGGCGGTTGTTATCGCTGGCCAGCGGTTCTTCCGCCGGAGCCGCGGTGATGGCTTGGACCGGTGCGGTTGCGGTGGCGGGAGAGGTCCCACCTGTATCAACGGCGGGCTGCTGAACCTCCTGGGCCATCTCCGGCGCGGGGGGAGGCGCGAAAAAATACTGATAGCCAAGCAGTATGGCGAGCGATAGCACGATGGCTATGAAGGCTCTCTGGGTATCCATGTCACATTCCTTTTATTTTTTAACGGGGTCATAGCCGCCGCGGCAGAATGGCTGGCAGCGCAGAATGCGGTAGCCGGCCAGCAAGGTTCCCTTCAGGGAGCCATGTTGCTTGATTGCCTCGATTGCATAATGGGAACAGGTCGGCGTAAAACGGCATGCCTGAGGCAACAGCGGTGACAGTATCGTCTGATAGCCCCGGATAAGAAAAAGAAGGAGTTTTTTCATGCTCATCTGCTCTCATTGCCTATTGTGGCCGGTCATTAACGATGCACCCGCCAGGTGAAATAAACTATCAGGCTGCTGAAAAAACCTCCCCTAGCTGCTGCTGAGGCAAAATCAGCCTCGTTTTTCCTTGCCGCAGCAGAGGTTGTACCCTTTGGGGCGCTCGCTATGTTTTTCCACAACCTGCGGAGCTGCATTCGGGATTAGGCCGCAAGGAGGCTGCGCAGGAGGGGCCTGACGGCACGTTCCACTTCCTGGAGGGAATCGGGGGGAAAATCTTTGCGGACAGCGATGACGATATCTGACGAAGGAGAGATAAACTGTCTGTTTAGCCGATAGAATTCTCTGATGATTCGTTTGATTCTGTTGCGCGCAACAGCCCTCTTAACACCATGGACGCTGATGCCCAGTCTGTTCGTGTTCAAGCCGTTGGGCATGAAAATGAGGCTGAATTCCTTCCCGCGAAGCCGTTTGCCGTGTTGATAAACAGCCTGAAATTCCTGTGGTTTACTGAGCAGGGCCCCCTTGGGCAGCGTCTGCCTGGCCTTTCCCTTGTCTGGCATAGCTGCCGGGCTTATGCGGAGAGGCGGACGCGACCCTTGGCGCGACGGCGGCCGATAACAGCCCGTCCTGCTTTTGTTTTCATCCTGGCCCGGAATCCATGGGTGCGGCTGCGTTTGATATTGCTGGGTTGGAAAGTACGTTTACTCATAACAATTGTCCTCGGGAAAAATTATTTTGCCAGCCAAAGGCGGTCTGTTTGAAAGCCAAGGGGAGCCCATGTACCGTTTGTGCTGTTCCAAACTCGTGGAACTGAGCGCTGCCCCTTATTGGAGTAATATTAAAAATGAATTGGGTAAAATAGCATTGTGCGGACATCTTGTCAAGAATGTCTTATTCCTCTTTTTCTTCCAGTTCAAGATCCAGGCCGAAAATTTTTCTGGCGAAATCGAGTTTGAGACCTTTGTCCTCGTGGCTATGGCCCTCTTTGAGAAAGAGAATCGGATCATGCAGTATCTTGTTGATGATGGTTCCGGCCATTTTTTCGATGGACTTGATATCCCTGGCGCTCAGGCTGCTGCAGTGGGAGAGGGTCCTGGCAAGTTCGGCCTGGGCGATAGAATCGGCTTTGCGGCGCAGGGCGGCAATGGTGGGGGTGAGCTGCATGTCTTCGATCCATTGAAGAAATTTCAGCGTCTCCTCGGTGACGATGCGTTCCGCCCGCTGCGCCTCCTGCTCCCTTTCCGCCTTGTTCACCTCCACCACCTGGCTGAGATCGTCAACATCATAAAGATAGACGTTGTCCAGGTCGTTGAGTTTGGGATCAAGATCCCGCGGCACCGCTATATCGATGAGAAAGAGCGGGCGGTTCTTTCTCTGTTTCATGATGGGTTTGACTTCTTCCTGGAGCAGGATCAGGCCGCTGGCTCCGGTTGAGCTGACCATGATATCAACAAGCTCCATCTGGGCGTGCAGTTCCGCCAGCCCCACCGCCTTGCCGTTGAAGCGTTTGGCCAGATTGACGGCCCGCTCCAGGGTGCGGTTGGCGACAATCACCTCGGAAATGCCCTGGTTGACGAGATGTTCGGCGGCAAGCTCCGCCATCTCGCCGGCCCCCACCAGCAGGACCTTTTTGCCATCGAGATGGCCGAAGATTTTTTTGGCCAGCTCCACGGCGGCATAGCTGATGGAAACCGCGTTGCCGCCGATATTTGTCTCGGTGCGGATGCGCTTGGCCACGGAAAAGGCCTTATGCAGAAGACGGTTTAGGATGACGCCGGTGCATTGCCGGTCGGCGGAATTGCGGTAGGCGTCCTTGAGCTGACCCAGGATCTGCGGTTCACCGACCACCATGGAATCGAGGCTTGCCGCCACGCGGTAAAGGTGGGTGATGGCCTCCGCGCCGCGGTGCAGGTAAATGAAGTTGTCAATCTCCTTTTCCTTGACACTGCTGTTGGCAAAAAGAAATTGCTTGATAGCCTGGATGGTTTCCGCCTGGTGGGGGCTGGTAAAGATCACCTCGACCCGGTTGCAGGTTGACAGGAAACAGAATTCCGCACAGCCGGGGACTTCGCGCAGCTTTCTGAAAGGCCTTTCCGGGTCACTGGTAAAGGCCAGCTGTTCGCGGACCTCAACAGGTGCGGTCTTATGGTTTACTCCAAGAATCAAAATGGAATCAACGGACATATGAGTGGACTCCCGGCAGCAGAAAGGTCACACCCCACAGGGTGAACAAAACGGCGATGAAACCGATGATGGCCAGAATGGCGGCCCTTTTTCCGCGCCATCCCGCAATAAAACGCTGATGCAGCATGGCCGCGTAAAGAAACCAGGTGATCAGCGACCAGGTCTCCTTTGGATCCCAGTGCCAATATGCTCCCCACGCCTGCTTGGCCCAGAAGGAGCCGGTGATGATGCCCAGCGTCAGCAGCGGAAAGCCCACGGTCAGGCAGTGCTGGATGAGATTATCCAGGGCATCCAGGGAAGGCAGGCGGCTGTAAAAGACCCCGAATCTCTTTTTTTTCAGTTCCCGCTCCTGCAGAATATACATCAGGCCGCTGCAGAAGCCCATGGCCATAAAGCCGTCGGCAATGATGGCGATGCTGGCGTGTACCGGCAGCCAGGCGCTCTGCAGGGCGGGCGGCAATTCCGCGATGGTCTGAGACGAGAGGGCACCGATGGTCATGAGGGCTGAAATGACCAGGGAAACAAAGGTGCCGAAATTTTTCACCTGATAACGCCAGCGGAAGGAGAGAAAGGCCCAGGTCATGGACCAGGCAAAAAAGGAAACCGTGTCAAAGTGGGTGGTGAGCGGTGTGTGGCCTGCCAGAAAATAACGGCTGATGATGGTCACCGTATGCAGCACCCCGGCCCCGAAGAGCAGGCAGCGGGCCGCTGACCTGATTTTCTTTTTCTGGGTGATGAAAAAGATAATATAGGTGGTGGTGGATAAATAATATCCGATGAGCGAAAGTGAAAAAAGCATGCAGAAATTCTCCGTTGAGTCTTACGCTGCCTTCATTGTCCAGCGTGTCCGACAAGCTCGTCTAAGGAAATATCCTTGCCCAGGATAGAACGGACGTGATCCGTCAGGGCCTGCCAGTCTTGCCTGTGCAGCCAGTCAATCATATCCCTGTGGAGCAGATTTTCAAAAATAATTTTGTTTTTTTCGTGGGGCAGGCCCAGGTCAAGCACCAGTGGACGCAACCTGCCGAGAACCTGGAGCAGCAGATCATAATCATCCGTGTATTCTTTTTCCAGGTTTTTCCGCAACTGTTTGGCCAGGGCCGGACTTTTGCCCGCGGTTGACACCGAAATGGTCAGATCCCCCCGCCGCACCGTGGCCGGCAGGATGAAGTTGCACCATTTGGGCACGTCGGCAACGTTTACCAGGAGATTGTTTGCCTCAGCCTCCCGGTAAACCTCTTGCTGCACGGTGACGTCATCGGTGGCGGCAATGACCAGGAAGGCGCCGGCCAGGTCGCCCTGCCGGTAGCCGCGCTTGAGCCAGGTGATGGAGTTATCCTGGGCAAGGGGGGCCAGTTCCCCGTCAAGCTCGGGGCTGATCACCGTTACCTTGCCATGGCTGGCCAGCAGTGCCTTTGCCTTGCGTGCCGCCACCTTGCCGCCGCCGATGACGATGCAGCGGCGGGAGCGGATATTCAGGCTGATGGGAAAATAATTCACGTTAATTACTTTTTCCGGGGAATGTGGACTGTTATTTTATTGACAAGTTTTGCGGCAAAACGTTCCGCGTCGGATTGCTCGCCGACAATGGAGCCGAAATGCATGGGCACGGCAACCTTGGGGTTAATCGCAAGGGCTGCCTGCGCCGCCTCGTCTGCGGTCATGACATAGGTGCCGGAGACGGGCAGCAGGGCGATATCGGCCTGGTAGTTAGCCATCTCCGGGATGAGGTCGGTATCGCCGGCATGATAAATACGCACGCCCTCGACCGTAAGGATAAAGCCGAGCCAGTTGTTGGCCTGCGGGTGAAATTTTTTGTTGGTGTTATAGGCGCGGACCGCCTCGATGGTAAAAGGACCCGAGGTGGCAGATTGGCCGGGCTGCATTGCTTTGACGTTGCCGGAGAGCTTGGCCGCCGCTTCCGGTACGGTGATGATAAGGGTTGATTCCTGCCTGATTTTTTCTATGTCAGCCGGAGAAAAGTGATCATAATGCATATGGCTCACCAGAATAAGGTCGGCCGGAGGAAGATCGCCGGAAAGCTGAAACGGGTCAAAATAGACGACCTGCCCTGCGGCGCGCAGACGGAAACAGTCATGCCCCAGCCAGTCAAGATTGCTCAGTATTTTGTCAATCATAACCTCCCCCTTGCACGCGCGTTGCGGAATCTCTGTCAAAATTTATCTGCACTGCTATAATCAATTTGACTTCCTGCGTCATCCTCAATATGGGTACCTTGTTGATTTTGATATACATATATACATATTTGACTGTCTCGTAAAAAACCACTCAATAGCCGTACAGTGCATGATAAGTTGTTGATTTATCGGCACGGTATTTCAGCGCCGGGACTTTTTGCCCTCATGGGGTATAAACAAGAAGCCATCATATTTCGCGGAGGAAAATATGCAAAAAGGAACCATTTCAGTGTCCACGGCAAATTCGATGGAGTTAGTCGATATCACTGCTAGGATAGAAAAAGAAATCGCAAAAAGCAAGATAACTGATGGCCTCTGCTATCTTTATAATCCCCATACCACCGCCGGGCTCACCATTAATGAAGGGGCGGATCCGGCGGTGCAGGGCGATATCATCAAGGCGGTGCGGAAGATCATTCCCTTCGGGCTGGATTATAGCCATCTGGAGGGCAATTCGCCATCCCATGTGCTGGCGTCCCTGTTCGGCTCATCGGTTACCATTTTTGTGGAAAACGGCAGACTGCAGCTCGGCACCTGGCAGAAGATATTTTTCTGCGAGTTTGATGGACCGAGGACCAGGAAGGTGCACTGGCGGGTGGGCTGAGAGACTACTGCTGGAGGCCTTTGCGCAGCAGGGCCAGTTCCCTCTGGCGGATATATTTCATGATCCGTTCCTCTTCCGGTCTGTCCGGCGAAAATCGTATCCCCAGGCAGAACAGGCGCAATTTGCTGTGGGCGAAGCTGCGGACCACCTCCCCCTCTTTGATTTTAAAGCGGAGGACCCCGTTATCCGCCCCGGCGGCGGCATCGTCCGAGGGGATGGTGATGATGATGTTTTTTATGGTATGATGATCCTGCGGCAGGTCTTTGGGGTTCTTGGCGCTGAGCAGCATGCCGCCGGCGCTGAGATCCTGCATATTAAGCTTGCACTTTTTCTGGTTATACAGGAAAGTAGCCAGGCTTCCCTCGGGGAGATTGATCCGGTAGTGCTGCCGGCGCTGGAGGATGAATAATTCTTCCGGCCGTTTGAGAATCAGAGAGTCTGCCGAGGCGGACAGCAGTTCGCCGGGGAAGTGGCTCCACAGTTTTGCCGCATTGCGGAAGATCACCCTGAAGCTTGCATGGGTTGCGGGCCAGTCTTTCGGTTTGTCGACCACGACTTTTTTGTGGTCGGCATCAACGATAATTGTGCCGCCGGACTGATACCCTTTGTGTAGCAGACTGATGAAGACCCGTTTCGCCTGAAGCCAGTTCAGCGTATTGCTGATGATATCCTCGGATCTGGTATAGTCATATCCCGCCTGCTGGGCAACCCAGCCCGAGGAGGCAGGGTCATTTTTTTTGGCTGATGTCATGTTAATCATTTGTTACTAGTTGAAATAAATATTAAATATCATAACAGATGAAGGGGCTGCAATCCATGGAAAGATCACTCCTCCAAAAAAAAATTGATCCGGCTGAAATGTGTTTCGGACTCAACCGGGAGACCGATGAACGTTCCCTTGCCGCTTTTCTGCAGTTGTTTTCCGCGCCTGCCATGCTGGAGGCGCTTATTCCCCGCCTGGACGATGCGGATATCGAGGCCACCGTTGATTTTTTGACCAGGCTCATGAAGAAGCATCTGCAGGAAGAAGAATACCATACCCTTTTTCTGAACGAGGATAAGTAGTGCATTACCCCATTATCAAAGATCTTCGCTCCTATCTCAATGTTTTGCGCCAGGAAGCAGACCTGCTGGAAATAGACGTGGAGGTTGATCCGCATCTGGAAATTGCCGAGATTCATCGACGGGTGATCGCCCAGGGTGGGCCGGCCCTGCTTTTCAACAAAGTAAAGGGTAGCCGTTTTCCCGTGGCCACCAATCTGTTCGGCACGGCACGGCGCATGGAGATATCCTTCGGCCACCGGGCCCAGCAGTTTGTTGCAGACCTGGTGCGGGCCGTTGAGCAGCTCATGCCGCCAAGTTTCGGTAAAATCTGGTCAATGCGCGGCCTGGTGCCGCAGGCGGCCAGAATCGGCACCAAAATTATGAAGACCGGCCCCATTCTGGACAACTGCATGCGGCCCGCCCGTTTGACCGAACTGCCCATGCTTACCTCCTGGAAAACGGACGGGGGGGCCTTTGTGACCCTGCCTCTGGTGTACACCGAGCATCCCGGCGGCCGGGGCCACAATCTCGGCATGTACCGCATCCAGCGTTATGATGACGAGACCACCGGCATCCACTGGCAGATCCATAAGGGCGGCGGTTACCACTACCATGCGGCGGAGGCCCGCAATGAAAGCCTGCCCTTGACCCTGTTCATCGGTGGCCCGCCGGCCCTGATCATGGCCGCCATTGCCCCGTTGCCGGAAAATCTGCCTGAGCTGATGCTGGCCTCGCTGCTGCTTGGCGAGAAGCTGCCCATGGTGAAGGACCCGCTGGGCGGCCACAATCTGGTCGCCAATGTGGAGTTTGCCGCCAAGGGCGTGGTGCCGCCCCATATGCGCCGCCCGGAGGGCCCCTTTGGCGATCATTACGGCTACAACTCCCTGACCCATGACTACCCGGTCTTTCAGGTTGACCGTCTCTATCATCGCCGGGACGCCATCTATCCGGCCACGGTGGTGGGCCGTCCCAAGCAGGAGGACTTTTATATCGGCGATTTTCTCCAGGACCTGCTGTCGCCGCTGTTTCCCATGGTCATGAGCGGGGTGAAACAGCTCAAGACCTTTGGCGAGGCGGGTTTTCATTGCCTGGCCGCGGCCCGGGTCAGGGACCGTTATCCCCGGGAGGCCTTTGCCTCCGGTCTGCGCATCCTGGGGGAAGGCCAGCTGTCACTGACGAAATTTCTCATCATAACGGACGGGGATATTGATATCGACAATTTCGCCACCCTGTGGGTGCATGTGCTGGAAAGGGTGAACTGGCAGCAGGATCTGTTTGTTTTTGCCAATGTCTCCCAGGATACCCTGGATTATACCGGCCCTTCGGTCAATAACGGCTCCAAGGCGCTGCTGATGGGGCTTGGCCGTGAAGCCAAAAACGTGTTGCCCCGCTCTTTTCATGGGGAGTTGCCCTTCGGCTGCACGGCTGCCAGGGCCTTTTTACCCGGCACTCTGGTGGTCGAGTGTGCGGGATATGAAGCGGAAAAGTCTCTGCCGCAGAGGGTTGCCGCGGAGAGTGCCTTTGCCGGATGGCCGGTGGTGCTGCTGGTGGATAATCTCGAGGAGGCGACGGTCAGCCTGCAGGAGTTTGTCTGGACCTTTTTTACCCGTTTTGAACCGGCGGCGGATATTTATTGCGCCAGCCAGGGTGTCCGCCGCTTTCATGTGGGGCTTGTCCCCCCCATTGTCTTTGATTGCCGCTTAAAGCCCTGGTATCCTCAGGTGCTTGAGGTGGATCCCGCTACCAAAAAGCAGGTTGATGCGAAAATTGACTCCCTGCTGCCGAAGAAGCTGCGCTGATTTTTTGTCGGACATAAAAAAGGCTGTTGTTTCAGGATAAGAAACAACAGCCATTTTTGCTTGTAGCTAGGCTGGATGAAAAATTACTGCTGGTTGCCTTTTCTGCGCAGGGAAACGATGCCGGCCAAAGCGCTGCCGAGCAGCCACACCGTGCCGGGAACGGGAACCGGGTTGGGGGTCGCGCATTTCACGGTTATCAGGCCGGTTTCCCTGCCATTAACGATTAACTGCAACCCCTGATAGGTTCCCCCGTCATAAACCGTAAAAGGGGTATCCGTGCCGCTGATGGCAAAGGATATTTTCACCTCCCTGTCCGGGCCCAGAAATGAATCGCCCGTATCCAGGATCTGGTCATAGCTGGCAAAATAACCGCTTGCAGCGGCAAGGACATAAACCGGAGTGAAAACAGGATATGTTTCCGTTGTTATGGCGAACTGCAGGGGATCATTTTCCCCGCCGACAAACATCATGCCATCTGCAACCGGGTCATATACGGAGAATCCCAAGCCGTAATTGCAAACGACTGTCCAGGTCCCGTCGAACTCGGGCGGGGTGGTGATGATGTTGGCCATCGCTGTCTGCGCGGACATGGTGAGCAGGCAGGTAAAGACAGCAGTGAGGATTTTGCTTGTTTTCATTTGTTACTCCTTGGGTTTTTGGCGCCTATTTCCCGGAATAAAATTTTGCAGGTAGTATTTTGTCAGGATGAGAGCAACGGGAAGTGCAAGGCGCAATGCTGCTTTCTGTTTCCTATCTAAGCAATACCCATTCCACGCGAGGAAATTTAATCTTTATTTATTGATTAAGGGTAGTTATATTCATGGAGCGGTAGATCTGCTTATTTTTATTGTCCAAAATCGCGGAAAAATATGATTTGTTATTCCGACAAAATGAATTTTACGGTTTGTTTTAGCGGAAAAAAGCGGGCTGCCGAAAAAAATGCCCATCTGTTTGAGCTGCTGTTCTTTTATTAAAGAATTTGTTTTTTTTGCCGATATGTTATATTGAGGCTATGGTAAGCAGGAAAATGAAAGCAGGGATCCTCAGTGGAGGCACGATATGAAGATAACGAATTTGCAGGGAATACAAAATAACGGCCAGTCAGACCAGAAAAGGTCAAAACCCATTTCCGGGGCTGATTTTAAAGATCTGTTGGAAGCGGAGCTGCTGTCCGTCACCTCCTCTGCTGCTTCCGGCTTCGCCACCGCCGTCGCTTCCGCCGGTCAGGTTGCACCTGGATTGCGTATTGAGAGTCTCTCCGTAGCTGAGGCGACGATTAACAGTCTGGAGTCGTTTGGTTCCGCTTTAAATAATCTTCGTCTGCCGGCAGAAGATCTTGAACCGCTGGTTGAGGCCCTGGAGGAGGATACCGGCTCTATTCTTGGTCTGAAGGAAAAACTGCCGGCCGAAGACCCTCTTGCCAAACTTCTTGACCGGGTTGCCACGGTTTCTTACGTTGAGGCGGCCAAGTATCGGAGAGGGGATTATCAATAGGCTGCATGGTTGTTTCCCTTACCCGCTCCAGTAAATGAAAGAACGCCTGCAGAAAATCCTTGCCCGGTCAGGAGCCGGTTCCCGTCGCACGGCTGAACAGTATATCAGCGAGGGGAGAGTCTCCATAAACGGTAAGGTTGTCACTGACATGGGGATCAAAGTTGATCCCGCTGATCACGAGATTTGCCTGAACGGCAAGCCCATTCATTGCTCTGAAGAAAAAATCTACATTCTGCTCAATAAGCCTACCGGCTACGTCACCACCCTGAGTGATCCCCAGGGGCGTCCCATAGTCACCTCGCTGCTTGCGGGTGCGGGGATCAGCCAGCGGGTATTCCCGGTGGGCAGGCTTGATCTTGATACGGAAGGGGCATTGCTGCTCACCAATGATGGGGAGCTTGCCCAGCACATTCTGCATCCGAGTTTTGAGATCACGAAAACCTATGCGGCAAAAGTTACCGGCCGGCCGTCCGTTGACGCCATAGGACGCCTGGCTCAAGGCATAGAGCTGGAGGGGCGCCGCACCTCGCCTGCCAAGCTCAAGGTAATCCGGGAAACCGCCCGGTTCACTGTCATCGAAATTACCATCCATGAGGGGAGAAAGCGCCAGGTGCGGAAAATGTTCGCCGCCATCGGCCATCCTGTCCTGGAACTAAAACGCATCGCCTATGGCAGACTGAAGCTTGGCTCTTTGCCCAGCGGAAAATTCAAAATCATCGGCAAAAAGGATATCGAAAAGATCCTTGCCGGCAACTAGATTTCCCCCCGTTTCTCAGTAAAAATTGCATTTTTTTGCAAAATGCCTTTACATTCCGACATTTATCTGTATAAGATATTTTCGTTGGTTTGGAAAAAAGGAGCAATGTCAGGAGGTTAGAGTTTTGGCCCGCGATGTTGCGCAAATTAGCTTCTGTGGATTATTTTTAGTGAAAGCGTGTTGTTACATGTTTCGTCTAGAAGGTGTAACATTGTTTATAACTGATACGTTCGGGAGACCAAGATGAACAAATCAGAATTGATTGAGGCCATTGCCCAGCAGGAAAATTTGCCTCATAGAGAAGCCAGCTCAATCACCAATACCATTCTGGAAACCATGATTGACACCTTGGCATCCGGTGAGAGTATCGAGATCAGGGGCTTTGGCAGTTTTGTCATCAAGGAGTATGAATCATATCAGGGGCGCAATCCCAAAACCGGGGAGAAAATTGAGGTCCCGCCGAAAAAACTTCCTTTCTTCAAGGTGGGGAAGGAACTGAAGGAACGGGTCAATCAAAGCTCCTAAGCCGTTGTAACAAAATAATGTTCTCATCCGGCTTGTAAACGGCATAGGGAGCCGTAACGAAATGGTTTAGAAAGCCGAGGTTAGTTCGTAACGGCTCCTAACCTCCGGTAGCCCTTATTGCCTTCTGCGTATCTCTCCCCCTCTCGACATAGACGGGAGGGGAGATAACCTATGCGTCCTGTGATGAGCCGGCGATCACCCCCACCAGATCATAGGGATGCGCTTCCGTAATCTTGACCATGACAATTTCTCCTGCTGCGCACTGACCATCAGTGATGTACACGCATCCGTCTATGTCAGGCGCCTGTGACTGCGTTCTTCCTTCCAGGAGCAGATCCGTCTCTTGGCTTAATCCTTCCACCAGCACCGGCAATGTCCTGCCGACGAGCTCTTGGTTTTTTTCCAGCGAAATCTGCGCTTGCATTTCCATCAGATAATCGTGACGTTGCTGTTTGCTTTCCTCCGGACACTGATCGGCAAAATGCTCCGCGGCACATCCTTCTTCATTGGCATAGGTGAAAATTCCCACGTTGTTCAGCCGGTATGTTTGGAGGAATGCGGCAAGCTCTTCCACGTCCTGGTCCGTTTCCCCCGGAAAGCCGACGATGAAGGTTGTACGGATGGCGGCCTCCGGCACCCTGCTGCGGATGCGATCCAGCAGTTCATGGACCTGGCGGCTGGTAAAAGGCCGATTCATTTTTTTGAGCACCCTGCTGCTGATGTGCTGCAGGGGGATATCCAGGTAGTTGAGCAGGCGATCCTCCTGCGCCATGAGCGACAGGAGTTCATGGCTGATGCGGTTGGGGTAGAGGTAAAGAAGGCGGAGCCAGTCGGCAGTGCAGGCGTCTAAAATGGTGGTGATCAGGGCCGGCAGGGTTGCTTGTTTTCCGCCGAGATCAATGCCGTAGGCAGTCACGTCCTGGCCGACCAGGGTGAGTTCCCGTACGCCTGCTTCAGCCAATCTCGCCGCCTCACCTGCCAGGTCAGCCATGGACCGGCTGCGCTGGGGCCCGCGGATGGAAGGGATGAGGCAGTATGAGCAGCGGTTTGAGCAGCCTTCGGAAATTTTCAGATAGGCCCGGTGCGGCGGGGTGGACACCTTGCGGGGCATGGTCGAGTTCATGAGAAAGCGCTGGGCGGGGATAATAAGGCGGTTCTGTTGTTTATCCGGATCAGCCACCAGGGCTGTTATGTTGTGGAAGCCGTCCACCCCGATAAAGAGATCAACCTCGGGAAATTCCTTGGGCAATTCCTTGCCGTAGCGCTGGACCAGGCAGCCTGTCACCACGAGCTTGACCCCCGGTTTTTTATCCTTGTATTGCCCGAGCCGGATAATTTCATCAATTGCCTCTTCCACCGCCGGCTGGATAAAGCCGCAGGTGTTGACCAGCAACAGATCGGCCTGATCGGGATCCTGGCAGATCTGATAGCCGTCAGCGGCCAGCAGGGCAAGCATGATCTCTGAATCAACCAGGTTTTTCGGGCAGCCAAGGCTGACCATATACAAATTTTTTGCCATATTTTTTTAAGCGGTATCGTGGACCGGTTCTTATTAAGGAAGAGGTGCTGCTGCTGCCTGGATAAACATTGCTGGCGAATTTTCCGTTTCCGCAGGTGATACGGCCAATACGCATAGCGAATTCATACTGTTGATCAGGCAGCATTGCAAGCAAACCTTGACAGGGCGAGGAAGATTTCCAGGCTCTTTTTTTTAAATGACTTGCTCATATAAATCGGTCGCCATGCCGGATGATACAGTTCGTCCGATACAAGCAGGGCGGCAGCCAGATTTACGGACCGGTAAGCGGCAACCGTGCAGAGGGCGGAAAACTCCATGTCCACTGCCATAATGCCCTGGCTGCCGTATTCCTGCACCTTTTGCCGCGTTTCGCGATAGGGGCCATCGGTGGTCCAGATGGGGCCTGCCTGCACAGAATATTCGCGCTGCTGAAGGAAGCCGGCAAGTCGCCGGCGCATACCCTCGTGGGCGGCCGGGCGGATGGCCAGAGGATAGTGGGCGGATGTCCCTTCTTCGCTCAGGGCCCAGGTGGGCAGGAAAACCTCCCCGGCCTTTAAGCCGGGCACCAGAGAACCGCACCAGCCATGCACGATAACGTTTTTGCACCCAAGGGCAATAAGTTTTTCCAGAACCATCACCGCAGCAGGCGCCCCAAGGGCTGGACCTGCCCAGAAGCATGCAGGTTGGCCGGGAATTTCGAACAGGTTGCTGTGAAAGAGGAAATGCTTCTTAGCGTTGCGTCTGCGCGCTTCATTGATTATGGGGGCCGCATCTCCGGGATTAACAAAGAAGAGAACAGGTGCGGTGATGCTTGCTTCACCTTGCTGGCGGGAGGGAATGATTAGGGTATCTGGCATGCGGGCGGGCGTACAATAAAAAAAAGGCCGCAGAATAATCTGCGGCCTTTTGCCTTCTTACAAACAGCTTTGACGGATATTAACCGAGCAGCGGGTTTGCATAGAGAAGAATCAGGGCGATAACCAGACCGTAAATGGTCAGAGACTCGATAAGAGCCAGACCGAGGATCATGGTAACGGTGATTTTACCGGAAACTTCAGGATTTCTTGCAACACCTGTACAGGCGTTACCAGCAGCAGTACCCATACCGATACCACAACCACAAGCAGCAACGCCAACGGCTACTGCGGCAGCCAGACAAACCAGCGCCAAGTTGACGCCGCCGAGCTGCATGTATTTCTCCAGCGGACCGCCAGCTGCCATGGCAGCGTTTGCTACACCCATGAAGCCACCTGCTACCATCAACGCTACAAGTACCTTTTTCATTTTACTTCCTCCTTAAGAAACGTGTTATTTTGGCCTTCTTTGTTATGTGAAAGATCTCAATCTCTTTATGATATTAATGGGCATGCTCCATGGCGCCCTGGCAGTAAAGAATGGACAGCAGAACAAAAACCATGGTCTGAACAACGGAAACCAGAACACCGAGGCAGAGAATCGGCAGGGGGCCGAAAAAGGCGCCGTACAGCATGAAGAGAATGGCGAGCAGGGTCTCTTTAGCCATGATGTTACCGAAAAGCCTGATGGACAGGGAGAGAACACGGGCCAGGTTACTGATTATCTCGATGGGCAGCATCAGCGGGATAAGCGCCACCATGGGACCGGTGAAGTGGTTGATGTATTTGATGCCGTGATACTTGAGTCCGAGGATATGATGGGTTACCCAGACAATGAGGGTCATGCCGAGGGTGATATTGAGGTTTGAGGTGGGAGACATGAAACCCGGCATAAGACCCATCAGATTTGCCACCAGAATGTAAAAGGCAAAGGTGGCAATCATCGGGAACATCATGGCCGCTCTCTGGGGACCCATCTGGTCGGCCATGTAAGTTTCCAGACCGCCGACGCATACTTCCCAGAAATTCTGTTTGCCATTGGGCACCAGTTCCAGTTTCCCCAGAGTCAGCTTGGGCATGATAATCAAAAAGGCCATTACCAGCCAGGTATAGGTCAGATGCGGGGACACGAGTTTGGCGAGCAGCGTCTCGCCGACCAGTGTATGGGGAACTGGGAGCCCCAGCGCCTGCAGAATCACTGAAATAAACAGTATTGGATGTTCCATGATTTTCTCCTAAGCCTCTTTGGCCGTGAAATAAAACTTTCTAACTACGCTTGCCATGGTGATGCCTATGCTGATAACCACCACGGACAAGCCCATTAATAAGCCTAATGGATGAACTATATGCCGGCTGACCAGAATGTACAGAACAAGAGCGAGAGCGATCAATCTGGCATAGTATTTCAGATAAAACTTCAATTTGGCGCTTTGCACCTTACCGCTGTGCAGCAGCTTGCCCTGAAGGAAATCCTTCAGGTCTTTTTTAAGATAAAAATAGCTGATATTTGCCACCAGGCCGCCAATTAATACACTTTTTGCAATTATAATCGGGTAATAGAGCCAGGCAATCCCTGCAAAAAAGAGCGCAATCACCCAGTTCAGTATATCAACCCGATGCATCGGGAATTCATTGTGGCCCTGTGCGGGAACGCTTTTCATCACAGATCCTTGCGTTTGGATAACTGATAGAGGTTTTTAAAGCCTGCTACGATACCGAAAGCCAAAAAAATCAGGGTCAGCCATGGACTTGTCCTGTCGTCGAAAACCTTGTGGTCCAGGTAATAGCCGATACCCACTCCGATGAAAATGCTGGAACACATATGGAGGCCGATGGTGCCGAACACACTCATCAGCTTCATCCACTCTTTGTGGTTTCCGCCCATGGCAATTCCTTAAGAAGCCCTTAGCCAGCTTGAATCTGCAATTAGCACGGTTTTAGAGCAAAGTCAACGATTTTCAAATTAATTTTGTATTTTTTTGAATGACCATTCAGTCATTTCGAGGGTCTTTGCCAGATCCTCGCTGCTGTGGGCGGCAGAGAGAAACATGCCCTCAAACTGGGAGGGGGCCAGGTAGATTCCCTGGTCCAGCATCAGCCGGTAAAATTTCGCATATTTGCCCGCATCAGCCTTCATGGCGGAATCGAAGTCGGTGATCGGACCCGGGCCAAAGAACAGGGTCATGACCGATCCCTGTCTGTTGAGTGTTGCCTCACCCAGATATCTGTCGGCCAGTTGCTGTAGATTTTCGGCAAACCCGGCCGCCTTCCGGTCCAGTTTTTCATAAAATCCGGGTTCTTTCAGGGCCTTCAGGGTGGCCGTTCCGGCGGCCATGGCCAGCGGGTTGCCGGATAAGGTGCCGGCCTGGTAGACCGGGCCCAGCGGGGAAATCAGCGACATGATTTCCTTTTTGCCGCCGTAGGCGCCAACCGGTAGACCGCCGCCGATGATTTTTCCCAGGCAGGTGAGATCCGGCATGATGCCGAATTTCTGCTGGGCGCCGCCATAGCTGACCCGGAAGCCGGTAATAACCTCATCAAAGATAAGCACGATACCGAGTTCGCTGGTCAGGGCCCGGAGTTTCTCGAGAAATCCCGGGGCGGGCAGCACCACGCCCATATTGCCGGCCACTGGTTCGACAATGACGCAGGCGATGTCCAGCGAGCTGTCCCTCAGGGTTTTTTCAAGAATTTCACCATTGTTGTAAGGAATGGAGATGGTGTTTTTGACGATGTCATCCGGCACCCCGGGACTGCCGGGAATACCAAGGGTGATGATGCCGGAGCCGGCTTTGACCAGAAATGAATCGGCATGGCCATGATAGCAGCCGTCAAATTTGACGATCACCTTTTTGCCGGTATAGCCCCGGGCAAGACGCACGGCACTCATGGTGGCCTCGGTCCCGGAACTGACAAAACGGACCATGTCCACGGAGGGCAGGGCGTCGGTGACCAGCCTGGCCAGCTCCACCTCCAGGGGGCAAGGGGCGCCGAAACTGGTGCCGTTGGCCATGGCCTGCTGGATGGCCTCCATGATAGCCGGATAATTATGGCCTAAAATCATGGGACCCCATGAGCCGATGAAGTCGATATATTCGTTGCCGTCCGCATCATAAATTTTTGCACCGGCGGCACGCTGGATGAAGCGGGGATCGCAGCCCACGGACTTACAGGCCCGCACCGGGCTGTTTACACCGCCGGGGATGAGGCGCTGGGCTTCTGCAAACAAAGATTGCGATGTCGTTGTTTTCATGGGCTCTCCTTCTTTCGGAAATCTCGTTGAAATCGTTGTCGATTACTATTGGTTTGAGCGTATGAATCAGTGGCGGGCACTATAGCATGCATGCGCCCGATGTGTCAAAGTGTTAAAGGCGTTGATTGTTCACAGTGCTTGCAGAGTTTCAAATTGCCATATATAGTACGGAGATCATGGGAAAATGGAAACAATTTATTGCAGGCGGTATGGTGAGTTGCCTGCTTGGCGGCTGCACCTCTCTGGTGGTCAGCCGGATGATTGAGCCGACCGTTGACAACCTGCAGAAGCAGACCGATCTGGAACTGGTCTGTGAAGGCGCTCCGGCCTATCTGCTGATGATTGACAGCCTGCTGGCCGACAATCCGGAAAACAGAGGGCTGCTTCTGACCGCAACCCAGTCCTACAGCTCCTATACCATGGCACTGGCCGCCTGCGGCAGGATTGAGAGGGCTGTTCAGCTTAGTAATAAGGCAAAAGACTATGGCTTAATCCTGTTGGCCGAATGCCTGCATCTTGATGACGGAGAAAAAGGATACTCGCTGGATGAGCTGCACGGGGCCCTGGCCTCCTGCCGCAGAAGCGAGGTGGCCGCTCTTTTCTGGGGGGGGTATGGCTGGGCCCTGTGGCTGCAATATCAGTCAGGGTCGCCGGCCTCCCTGGCCGCTCTGGCCAAGGTTGAGAAGATCATGGCGAGAGTTCTGCAGCTTGATGAGGGATATTATCATGGTGCGGCCCATCTTTTCCTCGGTTCCTATTACGGGTCAAGGCCGGCGATGCTCGGCGGCAACCCGGCAGAGAGCCGGGCGCATTTTGAGCGGGCGCTGGCCATCGGTGATCATCAGTTCCTGCCGGCCCAGGTGGCATTTGCCGAAACCTATGCCAGAACCGTTTTTGACCGGGACCTTTTTGAAAAATTGCTGCGGGAGGTCCTTGATTTTCCGCTTGCATCCAGGCCTGACCTGGCCCTGGCCAATCAGGTGGCTAAAAAAAGGGCCGGCCAGCTGCTGGCCGAAGTTGACCGTTATTTCTGATGGCCTGCTGCGGTCACTCAGAGAGCGACCATCATTATACTGTTTTTTACTCATTCGCCGCACCCGCAGGAGCTTTTGCATGCCTCGTTTACTCGGAATTGTCCAGGTTTTCATACTGATTCTTGCTGGGTTCTGCGCATCAGTCCCGCAGGCCGTTGCCGGCCCGAAATATCTGTTCAAGGTGGCGTCGCTGGCGCCTGAGGGCAGCGTCTGGACCAAGCGTTTCCGGGAGTTCGCCCAGGAGGTGGAGGACCAGAGCAACGGCGAGGTGGGGTTCAAGATTTACGCCGGCGGGGTCATGGGGGATGATCTGGCCATGTATCGCAAGATGCGGGTCGGGCAGCTCAATGGCGGCGGATTTACCATGACCGGCATCGGCTCGGTGGTCCCTGACTTCCGGGTTCTGGGCATTCCATTTCTGATGCATTCCTATGAAGAGGTGGACCAGGTCAAGCAGGGGCTTGATGAATATTTCCACAAGGCCTTTGCGGAAAACGGCCTGGAACTCATTGCCCTGACCGAGGTCGGATTTGTCTACACCATGTCCACCGCGCCGATTGCCACGGTGGCGGAGCTGCAAAAGAGCACCTGCTGGGCGCCTGATAATGACCCGCTCAGTGCCGGCTTCCTGGAAACCCTGGGGACCACGCCAACCCCCCTCTCCATTCCCGATGTGCTCACCTCATTGCAGACCGGTCTGGTCAGTACGGTTTTTAATTCACTTTACGGCTCCATTGTGCTGCAATGGTACACCAAGGCCAAATATATCACCGACATGCCCTTTGGTTATGCCTACGGCGCTTTTCTGCTGGATCGCCAACAGTTCACCCGGCTGCCGGAAAAGTATGGCGCGCTGATTAAAACTGCCGCGGCAAAGCATTTCGGCATTCTGCTGGAGGACACCAGGAAAAGCAATGAAGAGGCCCGGACCGTGTTGCAGGACAACGGGGTTACCCTGGTGAATATCGAATCCGGTGCCTTGACCGAACTGGAAATGGTGCGGGACAAGACGGTAGCTCGGTTGAAAGGCAAGGCCTTTTCCGAGGAGATTTATGCGGAGACCATGCGGCTGCTCACCCAGTATCGCAGCCGTTGATTTTTTTTCTGGTGCGCGCAGCTGAAAAAAAACGCCGGCGTGAAGAAAAAATTTTCATTTTTTACCACCATGATGACAGATACAATTTTTGCTGATGAATGCTGACCTATGAATGTTTTAGGCAAATGGGTGGCCGTTTTGAGCCGCTTTGGGCAGCGGCTGGAGGAGGCTTTTCTCTGCCTGCTGCTGGCCGGCATGATCTTGCTGGCCTGTCTGCAGATAGCCCTGCGGGATGTTTTTTCCGGGGGGCTGCTCTGGGCCGACCCGCTGCTCCGTTATCTGGTGCTGTGGTCCGGTATGTTCGGGGCGGCCGTGGCCACCCGGATGGGCAAGCATATCGGCCTTGATCTGGTCTCCTATCTGGTACCGGCCGGCGTGAAGCCATGGCTTAAGCTGCTGATTCATCTTTTTTCCACCCTGGTGTCTGTTGCCCTGACCTGGGCGGCCGCAAGCTTTGTCCGCAATGAGGCCGAGTTCGGCGGCACCTCCCTGCTCTCCATTCCTTCCTGGGCCTGGAATCTCGTTTTCCCGTTGGCCTTCGGTCTGATGGCTTTTCGATTTTTCTCAGCCGGTGTGGCGGATCTCCTGGCAATTGCCGGCAAATCTTCCGCCCGCCCATCCTGATGGTCTCCCCGCCGTGATTCTCTGCAGATATTTTACCTTGCTCATGGCGCTGCTGGGCACGCCGCTGTTTATCATCATCGCGGCGCTGGCCCTGCTCTCCTTTTACAGTGTGGGCATTGATATTTCCGTGGTCATTATCGAGATGTCCCGTCTGGCGGATACCCCGCTGCTGGTCTCGCTGCCGCTCTTTATTTTTGCCGGTACCCTGCTGTCTGCAAGCGGCACGCCCCGGCGGATGCTCAACCTCTCCCGGCTGCTGCTCGGTTGGATGCCGGGCGGGCTGGCAGTGGTGGCTCTGGTGGTGTGCGCCGTCTTTACCGCCTTTACCGGGGCGTCCGGCGTGACGATTTTTGCCCTGGGAGGTCTCCTCTACCCAGCCCTGGTCAAGGATCAATATACCGAAAAGTTTTCCCTGGGGCTCATCACCACATCCGGCAGTCTTGGCCTGCTGTTTCCTCCCAGTCTGCCGCTGATCCTCTACGGGGTTATTGCCGAGGTGCGGATCGATCAGCTCTTTCTGGCCGGCATCGTGCCGGGACTGGTGATGCTTACCCTGATCGGCGGCTACAGTATGCAAAAAAGCCCGCCGGTTCGCCGGCGCGGCGCTGCCCCCTCCCGGGCCGAGGTCACGGCCGGGATCAAAGAGGCTGCCTGGGAGCTGCCCCTGCCGGTGATTATTCTGGGAGGAATTTACGGCGGATTTTTTGTGGCCGGGGAGGCGGCGGCGGTAACGGCCCTCTATGTGCTGGTCGTAGAGGTCTTTATCTATCGCGACATCACCCTTTCCCGCCTGCCTGCCATCATGGTGCAGAGCATGATGTTCTTCGGCGGTATCCTGGTGATTCTGGCCGCCTCCATGGCCTCCACCAACTTCCTGGTGGACCGGGAGGTGCCCATGCGTCTTTTTGAGATCATCCAGCATTATATCAGCAGCAAATACACCTTTCTGCTGCTCTTGAACATCTTCCTGCTGATTGTCGGCTGCATGCTCGATATCTTCTCGGCCCTGGTGCTGGTGGTGCCGCTCATTGTGCCGGTCGCCCAGGGCTATGGGGTGGATCTCATTCATCTGGGCATCATTTTTCTGGCCAATCTGCAGATCGGCTACTCCACCCCGCCGGTGGGCCTTGATCTGTTTCTGGCCAGCTATCGCTTTGAAAAGCCGATGATAACGGTGTATAAGGCCACGCTGCCGTTCATCATTCTGCAGATGGCCGCCCTCGCCCTGATTACCTATTTGCCCCTGTTAAGCCTGTTTCTTGTCCGCCTGTGGGGGTGAACTCCTGCCGCGCAGCAGATGGATAAAGGAAATGAATTTATCCTGTTCAAAATGGCCCACCATCTTCTCCTTCATGGTCAGCACGGCCTTGAAGGGGTCCTTGGCGTCTGCGTAGGATCTTTTGGTGGTCAGCGCATCATAGACATCGGCAATGGCGGCGATTTTGGCAAAGTCGGAAATCCTGTCTCCCTGCAGCCCGCGGGGATAACCTTTGCCGTCATGTTTTTCATGGTGATGGAGAATGACATCAAGGGAGATGGCCGGGACGGCACCGATCATCAGCTTGTAGCCGTATTGCGGATGCTTTTTCATCACCGCGAATTCGTCCTCGGTCAGTTTGCCCGGCTTATTGAGGATGGCATCGTCAATCCGGCTCTTACCGATATCATGCAGAATGCAGCCCAGGGCAAATTCCCGCAGACAATCCTGTCTGGCCGGGTAAATGGCCTGCCACAGGCCTATGCTGAAAACAGCCACATTGAGGCAGTGGGTGAAGGTGTAATAATCATGGGAGCTGAGTTGCAGCAGACTGGGAATGGATGCCTGGTCGCTTAAAGCAAAATTGATGATATTGCCGGTAATGTTTTCCGTCCGCTTTAGATTGTCCCCGCTTCTGGGATCGGAGAAAATATCCTTCAGGACATTGGCGGCACAGTTGTAGATAAGGTTTGATTTTTCCTTGAGCGGGATGAGGGGATCATCGATCATCATGCCGATGAAATTTTCTATGAGATGATGGAGTTTGCCCTGATCCTCTTTCCGGATGTAGAAGTTCTCAAAACCGCTTGCCGCAATGAGATCCCTGGCATTGGCCAGCATGGAATTTTTATGCACCAGCAGCACCGGTTCCCGCCCTTGCTGCTGGCTCCGGGGGATCGTATACAGATCAAAGGTGATCTCCCCGTACATCTTCATCAGGCAATGCTTGCTGACCGGGAAATAATTAATCAGCGCAGGGGGCGGATTTTCGTTCATACCTTATCACCGGTAACGATATTTTTTGGGATTGGCTGACCATTCCATAACAAAGGACGCAATGCCCGTTAGGCATCTGCGAAATTCCAGCCGTGCGGCGCTATTCGGGCAATGGGCTCATGAAGCGCGGGCATGCGGCAGTGCGGCCTCAGCAGACAAATGGCTGCCACTTCCGGCCCTGGGATTCAGCCACCTCCCGGTTGCGGATTTCCCCGTCGTGGACATTAATGCCGCGCCTGAGCGCGGTGTTGTCAGCCGCCGCAGTGAAAAGACCTTTGTCGGCTATTTCCAGGGCAAAGGGCAGGGTGGCGTTGGTCAGGGCAAAGGTGGAGGTGCGGGGGACCGCGCCGGGCATGTTGGCCACGCAGTAATGGATGATGCCATCCACCATGAAAACCGGATCTGAATGGGTGGTGGGCCGCGACGTTTGCATGCAGCCGCCCTGATCGATGGCCACATCGACAATAACCGCTCCCTTCTGCATCAGGGAGAGCATCTCCCTGCTAACCAGTTTCGGGGCACTGCTGCCGGGAATCAGCACGGCGCCGACCAGCAGGTCGCAGATGCGCAGTTCCTGTTCCAGATTGTGGATATTGGACATCAGGGTGTTAATGCGGCCGGCGAAGATGTCGTCAAGATAGGCGAGCCGGTGCAGATCCGTGTCCAGCACGGTAACGGTGGCGCCAAGGGCGGTGGCCACCCTGGCGGCATAACTGCCGACTGTGCCGCCGCCGATGATGGTGACGTGGCCATGGTCCACGCCGGGTACCCCGCCAAGCAGGATACCCCGGCCTCCCTCCTCTTTTTCCAGAAAATGGGCGCCGACCTGGATCGACATCCGGCCTGCCACCTCGCTCATCGGGGCCAGCAGAGGGAGATAGCCGTTATCCAGCCGCACCGTTTCATAGCCGATGGCCGTTACCCCTCGGTGCCGCAGCAGTTCGGTCAATTCCGGCAAAGGGGCAAGATGGAGATAGGTATAGAGGATCATGCCCGGCCGCAGGAAGGGATACTCCTGGGGCAATGGTTCCTTGACCTTCACGATCAGCTCGGCCCGTCTGTAAAGCTCTTCTGCTGCCGGGACAATCTCCGCCCCGGCGCGGACATATTCGCTGTCAGAGATATCGCTGCCGCTGCCCGCGTCCTTCTCAATAAGAACCTGGTGTCCGGCGGCAGTCAGGGTTTTCACCCCGGCAGGGACGATGCCAACCCGAAATTCCCTGTTTTTTATTTCTTTCGGCACCCCGATAATCATGTCGTGACCATCCTTTTTTCATGCACACCTGTGATGTTTACAGTATGTCTGAAAATAAGGCTAAACTCTATGATTTTATCATGTAAACGTTTATATTGGTTAGACGGGGGAAAGGGAGAGATCAGGTCGGGATAAAGGTCTGCGAATTTTTTGGCAGTGGGCGGGATGCTTTCCTGAAGCTCCTTGACGTTCCGAATACTCCTGGCCTATAATCAACTAATGGATGATATTGCGATGAGGGTTATGTCTGTGACCGCCGATGAGCCGCCTGATAGAGGAGGCAGGATTTTCATTGCCAGGCAGCCGATATTCCGTCGCAATGGCAGGGTATTCGGCTATGAACTTCTGTTCCGGTCAGGGCTTGATAATTTTTTCGATGTAGGCCAGGACGGCGAGCAGGCAACCTCCAGGGTCATCACCAACACCTTCTCCCTGATCGGCATCAGCAAAATCACGCAGGGGAGAAAGGCCTTTATCAATTTCACCGGGGATATGCTCGTTAAAGAGTATCCGGCGCTTTTTCCGCCGCGAATTACCGTCGCCGAGGTACTGGAAAGTGTGGAAGCAACCCCGGAAGTTATCAATGCCTGCAGAAATCTGGTGGCAAAGGGTTATGTTCTTGCCCTGGATGATTTCGTTTTTACCGAGGAATTTCTGCCGCTTGTTGAGTTGGCCCACATCATCAAATTTGATGTCCAGGCCATGACCGTGGATGAGTTAAGCCGTAATCTGCGGCAGGTTGCCCCCTACAATGTTAAGCTGCTGGCTGAAAAGGTTGAAACAATTGAGGAATTTGATGTCTTAAAGGGCATGGGCTTTTCTTTTTTCCAGGGCTATTTTTTCAGTAGACCCAAAATCGTCCAGGGCAGGGATATTCCCGGCTCAAAATTGCAGTATCTGAAGATCATCCGCGTCCTCCAGGATGAAAATTACAGCTTTAAAAAGATTGCGGAATTTATTGCCCGCGACGTATCGCTTTCCTATAAGCTGCTGCGCTACGTCAACTCTGCCGCCATGCGCCGGAGAATGGAGGTGACTTCGCTGCAGAGCGCGGTGGCCCTGATCGGCGAACTGACTCTGCGCAAATGGCTCAGCCTGATGATGCTCTCCTATATGGCCGATGATAAGCCCCAGGAGCTGCTGCGCCTGACCCTGCTGCGGGCCAGGTTCTGTGAACAGATTGGCGAGACGATGGGCAAGGGGCGGGATTTTACCCTGACCTGCTATACCGTGGGCATGTTTTCTCTGCTGGATGTTTTGCTTGACCAGCCCATGGAGAACGTTTTACGCCAGCTCAGCCTGACCCACGACATCGTTGCCACATTGATTGGTGAGGAGACAACCCAGTATGCTGGTATTCTCAACCTCGTCAAGGCCTATGAAAGGGGAGACTGGCAGGAGGTGATCAGGCTGGCAGGCTGCATCCAAAACGTTTATGATCACCTGCCCCTGTTCTATGAAAATGCCCTGGATGATGTGCGAAGTTTTTATGTCGCGGCCTGAGCGGCAAAGTTTTATTCATTACCCGTCAGGGTATACATTTTGGAGAAGTCGCCGATGCGCAGAAAGAGTTGGGCAATGGCGGCCAGCAGCGACAGCCGGTTTTTTCTGAGCCGGGCATCCTCGCTCATCACCATGACGGTGTCGAAAAAGGCGTCAACCGGCTCTTTCATCTCCAGGATTTTCTCCAGGGCCTGGCCGTAGTCTTTTCCCCTGACCAGCGGTTCCACCTGGTCCCGCACCGCAAGGTATACGGTGTACAGTCTCTTTTCCGCCTCTTCCTGCAGGAGGGTGGAAGAGACTTCATAATCGGCGTGATCTTTAATGATATTAATGACCCGTTTGAAGGCACCGGCCAGCAGGGTGAAGGTTTCCCGGGAGCTGATGCTGATCAGCGCATCGATCCGTCTCCGGCAGTCAACGATATCATCAAAGGAGGTGGAAAGCACGGCCTCAACCGCCTCCTGGGCCAAACCTTTGGCGATGAGATCATTCGTGTAGCGTCCCCTGATGAAGTCAAGAATGGCCTTGGCGGTCTTCTGCCGGTCCTCGGTCAGCCTGTCGCCGTAAAGGCCAAGCGCTTCACCGATGCATTCGGACAGGGAAAGGGGGAATGCGCGGTCGGCGATAATATGCAGCAAAGCCAGGGCATGACGCCGCAGTCCGTAGGGATCGGTGGTGCCGGTGGGAATCTTGCCGATGCCGAAACAGCCGGCGATGGTGTCCAGCCGGTCGGCGATGCTGACCAGGGCGCCGGGGATATTTCCCGGCAGGGCGCTGTCTGCCCTGACCGGCAGGTAATGATCCTGAATGGCCTCGGCAACCTCCGCGGTTTCCCCTTCATGCAGCGCGTAATATTTACCCATCACCCCCTGCAGGGTGGGGAATTCGCCCACCATGTTCGTCACCAGGTCCGCTTTGGCCAGCCGGGCGGCACGTACGGCGGTGGCGAGCAGGTTTGGTGCGATTTTCTGGCACAAAAAGGCGGTCAGTTTTTCCAGCCGCTCGGTTTTTTCCAGCATGGAGCCGAGCTGGGCCTGGAAAACGACCCCGGACAGATTCTGCAGGCAACCTTCCAGACTGCGCTGCTTGTCCTCCTTGAAGAAAAAAAGCGCATCCTCCAGCCGGGCGCGCAGCACCCTTTCATGACCTGCGGCGGCCATGGCCGTATCTTCGATTTTCGTGTTGTTCACGGCCACGAAGTTGGGCATCAGGTTCCCGTTCTGGTCTGCCACGGTGAAATATTTCTGGTGTACCCGCATGGAGGTGATGAGCACCTCCCGGGGCAGGGCCAGAAATTTGTCGTCAAAACTGCCTTTGACCCCCACGGGAAGTTCCACCAGATTGGTGATCGTGTCCAGCAGGCCGCTGTCGGCAACGATTTCTCCCCCGGCCGCGGAGGCTGCCAGGGCCACCTCGCTTTTCACCATGCCGCGCCGCTCTTCCAGGTCGGCAAAAACATAATGCTGGCGCAGCACGTCCAGGTAATCGGCAAAATTTTTGACCGGCACGACCTGGGGCGCCATGAAGCGATGGCCGCGGGTGGTGTTGCCGGAGGAGAGATCATTGATGGTAAAGTCAACCACCTTGCCGGCAAACAGGGCGAGCAGCCACTGGATGGGCCGGGCAAAACTGACCCGGAAAACGCCCCAGCGCATGGACTTGGGAAAGGGGATGGAGAGAATGAACTCCGGCAGCAGGCGGGAAAGAATCGCGGCTGTCTGCTCGCCCTTGTGCTCCTGGACCAGCATCAGGTATTCACCTTTGGCCGTACTGGCAATTCGGATGTCCTCCAGGGCCGCCCCGCGTGATTTGGCAAAACCGATGGCGGCCTTGGTGGGCTTGTTATCACTGTCAAAAGCCGCTTTTTTCGGGGGGCCGAGAACCTCTTCTCTGCGGTCGGGCTGGCAGGCACTGAGCCCCTGGACGCAGAGAGTCAGCCGGCGCGGCGTGGCGGCGGCGGTGATGGCGTCAAAGGAGAGAGACAGTTCCTGCAGTTTTCTGCCCATGGTTGACTTCATGAAATCCAGGGCCGGTTCAATGTAGCCTGCCGGTATTTCTTCCGTGCCGATTTCCAGTAAAAATTCTTGATTCATAGGATTTACTATTTAATGTATGCGGTTGTGATTGGAGTTCATGTCCTCTTCCGGCCATTCAATGGTGGCAAAGGTGCTGAAGCCTTGGGAGAGATTCTCAACGGTGATGGAACACCAGCTGATGTCAGGATGGCCGGCAAGTTTGACGGCCAGATCCTTGGCAATTTTTTCCACGGATAGGGTACGGTTGGGAGGTTTGACTGATGCGGCGGACCACTGCAGGTCATGGGTGGTTACGGCTTCGACCATTTCAATCAGCTCTTCCATCCAGATGAAACGCTTAAAGCGGAGACAGATATTCGCCACTCCCCAGTGACCGAGGGATTCGGGCAGGCCGGAGCTGGTCTGCACCGGCGCCGGCGGAGAGATGGGCACGGCGATTTCCAGGGTAAGGTCATCTGTCCGGTCAAGCGAACCGTGCATTTTACAAAGGTATTCGGCCAGTTCCATCTTGTTGGCCGCCGGCGATTTTTTTTTGAGGAAAAAGGGAAATTCAATTTCCATATGTGCTGCCTCGGCCTGCAGTTTTGTTTTTGTCTCTTCCAGAATGAGCCGGAAACTACGCAGATTGATGTCGCCGTGGAAGTGGTTGAGAATCTCGATGAAGCGGCTCATGTGGGTGCCCTTGAACTGGTGGGGCAGGTTGACGTACATATTCACCCTGGCCACGGTCCGCTGCACCTTGTTTGCCCGGTCAAGCACGGAGATCGGGTAGGAAATATCCTTGACCCCGACTTTTTTGATGTTGATACGCCGGTGATCGCGCAGGCTCTGGATGTCCTTCATTGCGGGGTTGCTGCCACCGGTTGCTCAGGACAGATATTTACGGACGGCGCTTTTTAGTTCGTCCAGATTGGATGATTTGACAATGTAGTCATCCGAGGCCCATGAGGCGAGATCCTGTTTGAATTCCTGGTAGGCGGAGCTGAGAATAACCGGCATGGCCTGGTTGATTTCCTTCATGCGGCGCAGCACATCAATGCCGTTCATGCCCGGCATGTTGATGTCAAGTATGACGAGATCCGGTTCTATAATATGGAGTTTTTCCAGGGCCTCTTCGCCGGAAAGAGCGGAGTGCACTTCATAGCCTTCTTCTTCGAGTTCCTCCCGGTAGAGCAGATGGATGCTTTCTTCATCGTCAACGAGTAATATCTTTTTCATGAGCCACCTGTTTTATAAAGTTCAATCACACTTTCGCTTCCTTAAGAAATTTCGCGGCATCCTCGGGCGGGGTCGGATTAATATAAAAACCTGAGCCCCATTCAAAACCGGCAATCTGGGTCAATTTGGGCATGATCTCAAAATGCCAGTGAAAATATTCCAACGGTTCGGAGCGCAAAGGTGAGGCATGCAGGACAAAATTGTAAGGGACATTGGGAATACAGGCATTCAATCGCCGCATGCTTTCCGAAAAAATTGCCGCCAGGGCCTGGAAAGAGGTGTGGTCCTGACTGATGAAGGACGAGGCGTGCCTTTTGGGCAGAATCCACATTTCAAAAGGAGAACGAGGGGCATAGGGGGCGATGGCGAGAAAATAATCGTTCTGGCAGACGACCCTGTCTTCGGTTTTGATTTCCTGATGGATCATGTCGCAGTAGACACAGCGCTCCTTATATTTATAATAGGAGAGGCTGCCGGACATTTCCGAGACGATTCGCCCCGGGACGATGGGCAGGGCAATCAGCTGGGAATGGGAATGCTCAAGCGAGGCGCCCGCCGCTTTGCCGAAATTTTTGAAGACCATGACATACTTGAAGCGGGGGTCGCGGCCGAGGTCGATGATGCGGTCACGGAAAGCGAGAAAGACATCAAGCATTCTGTACTGCGGAAGATCGGAAAAGGCTTCATCATGGTTCGGCGATTCAATGATGACTTCATGGGCGCCGATGCCGTTCATTTTGTCGTACAGGCCTTCCCCTTCCTTGTTCAGCTCACCCTCAATGATCAGGGCAGGGTATTTATTCGGCACCACACGCAACGTCCAGCCCGGGGTGTTGGGCTGATGGTTGATGTCGCCGTAGCTGAGAACCTCCGGAGGCGTGGTCTTTTCATTGCCAGGGCAAAGTGGACAAAATCCCCCTTTGCTGACACTATGTTCAACAATAAAGTCTGTCGGGCGCTTTCCCCGTTCCTTGGCAATAATAATCCAGCGGCCGAGGATAGGGTCTTTTCTTAGTTCGGGCATGGCTTAGTCTATTGAAAGAGGGGAATCTTTTGGCATCAACGGCAGATCAACTGGACTTTGCCTTTTCATAATCTTCCTGTTTTGTCTTGCACTGGATGCAGAGGGTGGTGACAGGACGGGCCTCAAGCCGGGCAACGCCGATATCTTCTCCGCAATCCTCGCAGACACCATATGCATCGTTTTCAATCCGCTCAAGCGCTTCCTTGACTTTGGCCAGCAGCTTGCGTTCGCGGTCGCGGATGCGAAGTTCGAAATTGCGGTCGGACTCGGCGGTGGCCCTGTCCGTGGGATCAGGATAATTGCCGCTGCTGTCTGTCATTTCCGTAATCGTTCTATTGGCTTCAGATAAGAGCTCTTCGCTCATATGCTGTAATTTCAATTTAAAATACGCCAGTTGTTCGTCTGTCATCGCTTAGATCTCCACATGATTCAGCGTTGCTTTCCCGTGTTGCAGAAATTTACTGATTTATTTCAGGTCATTGCGGACGTAAGTGCCGCTTTTCCCACCTGATTTGGATAAGAGCCTGATGTGGTCTATCACCATGCCCTTATCCACTGCCTTGCACATGTCATATATTGTTAAAGCAGCTATGGATACGGCGGTAAGCGCTTCCATCTCCACGCCGGTTTTACCGGTCATTCCCACGGTAGCAGTTATCTCTATACAGCTTTTTTCCGCATCCAGGCTGAAATCGATGTCCGCTTTGGTGATGGGCAGCGGATGGGTAAGCGGAATGAGTTCATCCACCTTTTTCGCTGCCATGATGCCGGCCAGTCGCGCCACTCCCAACACATCTCCCTTGGCAATGGAGGCGTTGCTTACCAGTTGCAGGCACTCCGGCGACATATGGATGACACCGCCGGCCACGGCCTGCCGGACCGTGTCGCTTTTCTGGCTGACATCGACCATTCTGGCTTTTCCCGCCTGGTCAAAGTGGCTGAACTCTTTTGTCTGCGTCATTTTTTCCATTTTCGGAGAGTTCATGCTCCCAGGTTGCCTGAAAAAAGTTTTTTGAAAAATCCTTCACTGTGGTGTTCGTCATCGGCTGATTCCAGGCTAACGAATTCCTGCAGGAGTTCTTCCTGCCGCTTGCTCAGTTTCTTTGGAATAACCACCTTGACCTCAACTACCATATCACCTTTACCCTGGCCGCGTAAACTCGGCACTCCTTCGCCGGGCAGGCGGAAGGTCTGGCCTGGCTGGGTTCCCTTGGGAATTTTCAGATTTTTTTTCCCATGGATGGTCGGCACATCCAGTTTACATCCCAGGGCCGCCTGGGTCATGGACAGCGGCAGCTCGCAATAGATGAGATCTCCGTCGCGCTGGAAAAAATTGTGGGACTCAACATGGATAATCACGTAAAGGTCACCGCTTGGGCCGCCTTTGCGTCCTCCCTCGCCTTCCCCCCGCAATCGCATTCTGGCCCCGGTATCCACCCCGGCCGGAATTTTCAGCGAAACCTTCTTCTTCTTGGTGATCAGACCGGCGCCGTGACATTCATTGCAGGGATCGGTAATGATTTCACCCTGGCCCTGGCATTCCGGACAAGGGGTGCGGATGCTGAAAAAGCCCTGTGATCTGGTTACCTGCCCTGCGCCCTGACAGTAAGCGCAGGTCTTATTTTTGTGGCCCGGCCGTATCCCGCTTCCTTCACAGGTCCAGCAGGTGTCACGCTTGTTGATTTCAATCTCTTTTTCCACGCCGTGAACCGCATCAAGGAAGGAAACGGTTAAATCATAGCGCAGGTCGTTACCGGGTATCGGTCCCTGGCTGCGCCGACGGTTGCCGGCGCCGCTGAAGCCGAACAGGTCTCCGAAAATGTCGCCAAAGCTTGAAAAAATATCCTCAAAATTGCCGGGGCCGCTGTAACCACTGTTGCGTAAGCCTTCTGCGCCATATCTGTCGTAAATCTTACGTTTTTCGATATCCCGCAACACCTCATACGCTTCAGCCGCCACTTTGAATTTTTCTTCTGCCTCCTGGTCGCCCGGATTCCTGTCAGGATGATATTGCATGGCAAGCTTGCGGTAAGCCTTTTTTATCTCATCCGCTGTGGCGGTTCTGGCGACACCAAGAATGTTGTAGTAATCTTTGTCCATCGGCTACGAATTTTCCTGGGGCTCAGCTCAAATAAATTTCTGCACGGATTGAAGTTTGTTACCCGCTCTCGCCGGAAATGTTATGAAACAACTTCAGTGGCGCTTGCGTCGGCGGCAGTCTTTTTTTCAGGAGCTTTGTTGAAATTTTTAATATTTTCAAAAGTGACCCTGCCGGCGGCGATTTCCCGCAGGGACATAACCACTTCCTTGTTTTTCCCTTTGATAAGAAACGGTTGCCCGTTCCGGTGCTGTTTGACCCTGGCAACAGCAAGGTGAATCAACATGAAGCGATTTTCATTACCTATCTGCCCCAAGCAATCTTCTACGGTTATACGTGCCATTAAACAGCGTCTCCTTGTAAGTTTGCTGATTCTTATAATTTAAACCTGTTAAATATAATCTCTTTCTCCCTTTTGGCAAGAATTTTTAATTGCAGCGACGGCTGGGAAGGCGATAATCGGGTATGGCTCACTGGTTGTCGATCCCCTCTGAATCCCGTAATAAACGGGGGGTTATGTTCCTTTCCGGCAAGATTGGGGTTGCCGGTGTATTTTTCTGGGGAAGCCTGGTTTTCTGCTGGCGGGCAGGCGATTTACCTGCCAGGATAAATCGCCGGAGGCACGGGAAATGCACTATTGGTTCAGTGAATTGCCTGGGAAAACGAAAACAGGCGGGGAAATTTTGCCGCGCAGGCTGCTTGCTGCGCAACGGCGCCGCCTCTCCAGGGAAACCCGGCATAGAGATTTTTCCGGTGACGAGGCTTGCGGTGGGTAATTTTTTCCCGGTCGGCGGCGGTGAAAATGATTTTTTTGCCGCCCTGGGACCATTACCTGTGTGGCAGAGGTTGGATAACTGACTTTCTGATCATTTTTTTGACTGACGGGAACTGGAAATGAAAAAAACGGTGATCGGCTTGTGTCTGGTTTGCCTTACCGGCTGCTCTGCGGCGACGGAAATGAGTTCGCGGGTCAACGCGGAAATTGATTCCTATCTGGCCGAGAGAGAAAAGAGGGACTATGTGCAGGTGGTTTATCCTGCCGAACTGCGCCGCTACCAGGGGAACCGGCAAGACACATCCTCTCCCGCCTATTGGCAGAACAGCAGCGATGAATATGATGACTATCAATCAAAACAGTGAAGCATGGTTGCTGTCTGGCAGATGGGATGAGGGCAAAAAAAAATTGAGGCGGGAAATGAGATACGCATCCAGTGTTATGGCTATGGTGTTCGGTTTTATCGCCCTTGGCGCGCCGGTCAATGCCGCTGCCGGTAATGAGTACTCGACGACCACGGGATACGGCTACGACTATCCCCACCGAGTCCCGGCCGATTACGTGTATCGCACCGGCAGGGTTTTCACCCCAAAGGATGAGCCGTCAACCTGGTGGCCGGACCTGCAGAATTTTTTTGCGGGGAAAAAGCTGCCCGTTCAGGCTGAACTGGCCATGGAATTGAAACTCAAAGTGCGGGAGCTGGCCCAGCAGCTCATCGACCATGCCCGGGAACCCATTGGCGATCAGTACCGGGTTATTGTCACCACCTTTGTCAATCTGAACCATCTCTATAAAACCTCGGGTCTGGGGCGGGCCATGGGCGAGCAGATGATCAGCGAATTCCAGCGGGCGGGCATCGAGGTGGTTGACGTGCGGATGACGCCGGCCGTGCAGATCATGGAAGGCTATGGCGAGTACGGTATGTCCAGAGACATGAACCAGCTCAGTTATGTGCAGGAGGCCCAGGCCGTGGTGGTGGGGACCTATACCATCAGTGATGGGCAGGTTATGGTCAATGCCAGGCTGCTGCAGCAGGGAAACGGTCTGGTGCTGTCCAGCGGCTCGATTGTCTTTGAGGCAAATAAGCTTGTGCAGGGTTTTTTGCTGGATGAGGCCACGCCCCCCAGAAAGGGAACGGTCGTGGAGCTGCATAATTTTGCCGAGATTGCGCCAAAAGAATAAGCGGGCCGGGAGAAAAGGGATGCGGCGGGAAAAAACGGATTTAACCTTCGGGGAACAGCGCAGGGCGGGATGGCGATATGATGGGCGGCCCTTGCCATTTACTCAAATCATTCTTGTGGCGCTGGCTGCCATGCTGGCCCTGTCGGTTGCAGGGTGCACGCTGCTGCCCCGGGAATATTCTCAGGAGCCTCCCCGGAAAACCGCCGGGTTGCAGGCCATGGATGAATATGCCTGGCGCTGTTACGACCTGGGGATTGACTACATGGACCAGTCCCGCTTTGAGCTGGCCAGGCAGCAGTTCTCGCTTGCCGCCTCCTCGGCGGTTTCCAAGACACTGCATGAAGATGCCCTTGATGCCATGCGCCGCGCCGAGCAGAGCATCCGCCAGCAGCGTTGATCCCGCGCGGATGCGGTTTGACGCCCAAATGGATGCGATTGCGGTCCGGCCTGGCGATGCCGGGGCCCTTGGTTAAGCCGTTATTAAAGAAATAAAGTTACATCAGGATAGTGTTACCGGCATAAGGGGCTGTGGCGAAAGGTTTGGAAAGGTAATGGTTATTGCGTAACGGCCCCTAACCAGCAATAAGGAAAAGAGATGAACATGACCACCTGTCGCTTTGTGAAGGTTTTTTTTGTCCTCATGACCGCCGCCGTGCTGTTGGCCGGCTGCTCCGGCCCCAGACGCGGCGGCACCGTCTCGGTTCTCAGCCCCGATTTTTTCGGTTTCGGTGACGACCTGGCCCGGCAGTTGGTGGCCAACCGGCAGGACGGCAGACAGAGCGGCGAGCGGCTCATTCTCACCACCTTTGTCAATCTGGATAACCTCTATGAAACATCCGGCTTCGGCCGCACCCTGACCGAAGCGCTTTCCACCAGCCTGTTCAAGCAGGGGTTCGGCGTGGCTGAGATCAGGAAGGCCCCCGGTCTCTTTGTGAAAAGTGACAGCGGCGAGCTGACCCTGACCAGGGACGCCGCCCTTATCGCCCGGCAGCAGGAGGCCCAGGCGATTATCGCCGGCACGTATTCGCTCACCCCGACCACGGTCATCGTCAATGTCCGGATGATCGACGCCGGCTCGTCGGATGTGCTATCCGTCGGCGCCCTTGAGCTGCAACGCAGCGCCAATATCAACTATCTGCTGGCGGAAAAAAAAGGGGCCGCGGCCGGGCCGATGTCGGCCTATGAGCGCTGAATGGTGCCAGTCCGCGGGGTTCTCTGGTCACGATGTGCAGAAATTACCAAGAGGAGAGGCTATGCTGCGTTATTTTATGATTTTTCTGCTTCTGCTGTCCGGCTGCGCCGGTCATTCTCCAGCCCAGCCGGAGGTGGAAACCGGCTCGCCGGTGGTCTATATCCATCCCCTGGTGGCCACGGCCGCGGACCTGGGCCGGGCGTCGGTGGCGGTGCTGCCTTTTATCGTGCCGGATGGCATGGAGGTAGCCCAGGGCGAGAGGGTAGCCGCTCTTTTCCAGGATGTGCTGCTGGGCAAGCAGGCCTTTCAGTCGGTCAAAATGGTCAACCGCCATTATGGCTCGCTGGCTGAGGCTGCGGCCATTGCCAAAGAAGCCGGTACGGAGCTGGTATTGGCCGGCCGGATCAAGTATATGCTCTCCGGCACGAGTCTGGGCGGCTCCAGGGTGGAGCTGAGCGTACGGGTTATTGACGTGGGCAGCGGTGATACGGTCTGGTATATGGAGCAGGCCATGGACCAGAAGATGGACCATCCCGATGTTTCCCTGGCCCACCGGCTCGGCTCCGTCTTCTCCAACCAGCCGGTGCGGCCATCGGCCGGGGCGCCGGTGGCGGACAACATGCTGGTGCACATTGCCGTTGATATGGCCGATGTCATGGCCGGGGCGCGTTACGTGGCCAAAAAGTAAGTCGTTTTCCACCGCAGAGCACACCGAGATCACAGAGAAAAACCATTTATTATTACACTCAACTTTCTGACTTGATCTCCGTCATGGGAATTCAGGAGACAGGAGACAGAATTCAGAATGGTTGATCTTGTTACGTTTTATTCTGGCTGCTGAATTCTCTGGAAACAAGCTGCGGGGACCATGAGGAAATCAATTTAATTTCAATATGTTACCACAACTCAGAAAGTTTAACTATTGCAATTAGTTAACTCGGTGGGCTCGGTGCTTTCAGTGGTGAATTTTTAGTTGTACCGCCCTCATCATACAAAAGGATTTTGCAGCAGCAGGGTCTCCGCCCGGTCAGGTCCGACGGAGACAAGCATCACCGGGGTTTCGGTGAGATCCTCGATCCTCTTCACATAATCCCGGGCACTCTGCGGCAGGTCTGCAAGACTGCGCACCGAGGAGATGTCTTCCTGCCAGCCGGGGATCTCTTCATAGGCTGGTTTTAATTGCTGGGCCGTGCGGATATTGCCGGGCATGGCGGTGAAGGTCTTGCCCTCCGCTTCATAGGAGGTGGCGATTTTCAGGGTTTTGTGGCCGCTCAGCACGTCAAGCTTGGTGATGGCCAGGCCGGTAACGCCGTTTAA
>Ga0172380_10001390_pt1 | contig 41587 bp, 72 predicted proteins | sample Leawe162metaG_FD_119747 | JGI IMG/M metagenome (GOLD analysis project Ga0172380, IMG submission 119747) | Leachate microbial communities from a municipal landfill in Southern Ontario, Canada - Leachate well 162 metaG | ecosystem: Engineered > Solid waste > Landfill > Unclassified | place...
GTAGTCCTGTGGTGTTGTTAATTTCCCAAATACCCCCCTATACGGATGGCATACCCCTGTTCTGTCTTATTTCTTGCGCTTCGGCTTGGGATGATACGGTCAATCGATGCCGTGTCCTGTAGTGGCTGCAATGGTGCTGTATGGGCTTGTTCCATTATTGGTGATCTAATAGTATGGCCTCCCATGAATTAGTATTGAATATGCGCGCTGCTTCGTACTGCGTCAAATCCCTAACTATTATCACATCTCTTATAACCCCATCTACTGTCACCCGATAGCACCAATCGCATACTGGTCTACCTTGCTGATCGAAGTGTGTATGGTTTAATTGGATGAGGTGTTTGTATACCTCGTAGATGTGTGGGTTCATTACTATCTTATTAACTGCTTGAATATATCTTCCCTGTTGGCTGGTATCTTGCCATTATCCGTTTCGATCCATGCTATCAAGGGCTGTCCTCTCCTGCTTTCCATGCCCGTCTTGCGGTCTGCATAGAACTTGGTTACACTCATCAGGTTGCGTTCATCTGTCTTGGCTCCGCCGAATCGAATAGGTATGAGGTGTTCCAGGACTTTCCCTGCGTGGTACTTCTTTTCGTGTCTGCTTACCTCGCATAGTGGGTTCTTGCCCATGTAAGCGGCTCGGCACTTGGTATGAGTAGATGACTTGTAGTACTCCGAATCATCGTTATAGCTACCTGATGCGGTGGTTCGCTTAGGTCTGGTTGCCCATGACTTAGTGCCTGACTTATGGTTGATCGTTGCCAACTATATCAGTTCTTTCCCTTCGTGCCGGTACAATGACGGTCTGAACCAAAGCGGGAGAGGCATTACATCGCCCCTTATAGCGATATAGGCGCAATAGTCAGCCTGATCACCTACATACGCTACCACTTCAAGCCCTTTCGATTCTAAGTAGTCGATAGGGTGCAATTCCTTCATGTTGTCCTCCCATGCCACACAGTCCAATTTCATGACCTGAACATCCCTTTCGCCTTCGCATTCGTGGTCAGATGTGGATGGGTCGTCAATTATCTGCTTGTTGTATTCAACGGGTTGCCAACAATCGGAGCAATACGCCTTGTAGCCCATTTCCCCGTTTGATTCTCTTAGTCTGATTTCGATTGACTTCATATAATGCCTTTTGGTTATGCTCTTAGTTTATAATGGAATTGGGTTATCTAGAACGGCATATCGTCATCCTGTTCCGCTTTGGTCTTTAGCGGTTCCGGTGCTGCCCCAATGGGTTCAACTCGCCACGCCTGAAGATTGGTAAAGAACTTTTCGTTCCATTCCCGACCCCTTAGATCGAAGTGAACCTTTACGGGCGTTCCTTCTTGGATGTTGTCGAGTAGTTCGCACCGATCCTGTACGATCTGAAGTTTGATGTATTGGGGATATTGGGTCGATTCGTCAAGGATTACAAAGTCTCTTGATTTGAATGTTCCGCTTTTGTTCTCGGTGTCGTACTTCTTGTGAAGTTTGCCTGATAGTTCGTAACTCATATTTTATTTTCTGTTTTATAGAATAATTCAAGCCATATACAGGCTAGGATTAAATCGGTGCGTGATTCATCAAGTATTGTCCCGCCAATAAGAAGAACAAATTGTAATAGCCTTAATGCAAAATGACTCATTTGCTTTTTTGTTTTAGCCTGTACCGTGATCTAGCCGTGCAGAAGTGATCGAAGCTGCTGAACCGCCTCGATCCATATTCCTTCATATATTCCGATTCTGCCACCTCGTAATTGTCCCGCGCGTATTTGTACGGGTCGGATACGAAGTTGTATATCTCCATGAACCGTAATAGCTGAATCTCTTTGGTCGATTGTTTCGGTTCGATGATGTTCTTTTTGATTCTGGACAGTCTGGTATAAAACTGCTTCCTGTTTTTGAATTTGGTTCGTCCGTGCATTTTGATCCAATCCGCTTCGGCTAGTTCGTATGCACGTCTTGTATTGCCCTTAGTTTTTAGGTAAGAGTAGTATAGGGCTAGAAAGTCATGTGTTGCTTGGTGGGTCATACTTCTGGCTGGTATAGCTTTATCTCCATAGTGCCGTCAGATGATTGGCTTTTTATATATCCAGTCCCTTTCCATGTGGAACCGTTAGGATACACCACTACTATGTCGACATAAGGTTGTTCCTCAACTATCCTTGCTTCTTTTCGTATTCTATCCCATTCCGATAGTAAATACTCGGGCGTTCGCTGTTTACAGAATGCGGCGTTTTCTCTTAAAACCTTTGCGAACTCGCTTTCTAAATAGTCTATTCCTTTCATGGTTATGGCTTTACGATTAGTAGCTCCATCGATCCTGTATCCCTCCCATCAATATGGGTCCATGTCGGGGTGTATTGCACATCTTCCATTGTGGTGAAGAATGTATGTCCGCTTATAATCCCCCAATCGTTCCGAATCTTATCGAATGTCTGCTTTGCGGTCAGTCCTGCTACATTGAAGTCACAAGCCCGTCCAAACTTGTGTTGGCTTAATCTGGCTCCTGTCGTTGTGGTTGGGTGGCGGAATCCCCTGTTTTGGAGCGTTCCGCCTGTGTGCCAATTATTGATGGTTATCGAAGCCCCGAAATATTCCCTTAGCCATTGCATCCCGTCAATCAATCGCTGATCCACGAACCAAATAGATCGTTCCGAATAGATTTGATAAATCTCTTTCGGTACAAACTCCTGAATCGTGAAATTGTCGCTTACTTTCATATACAACTCTTTACAGCCATTCCGAGCAGGAACGCTATGATTAATAATGTCCAGCCCTTGATTTGTTGATTCGCTTCGGCTTTCATTAAGTTAAATCTGATTCGGTCAAATCCTTTAGCCCCTCAAACAGCTTTGCCAGCGTGTCCGCATTCTTCGGAGTTACCATGATCCTGACCTCTTCAATATCTCTCTCACGTATCATTGCGCCATCATTGGTGCGCCTGTATGTAGGGCAATCTAGCAGCAAGACAACCTCAAACATCTTAGTATACTCTTCACCTTCTTTAGTGTAGAATATATTTGTCCTTACGTCTGCAATTTGCTTCATGTCGTTTTGGTTTATTCGGTTTTAAATAAAGCGGCTGTGGCTTGTCTCTTTTCGATATCGTTTTTCCCCGATAACGCTGCGTGATACCTGATTTTCACAGGCGCATCCGGTCCACATTTCCCCGATACGATCAGGGGTATTGACATTTATACGAAGCCGCTTAATCCCATGAACATTTTTCTTGAGCCAATCCTAATCTATCGCTGTCAGCCCGAACACAGTCATCATTGATGCGGATTGGAGATAGGATTTGGCATAGTAAAAGGCGTTGTTTATTTCTTCAATAGTCAACACCTTTTCTTCGTTATCGTCAATAATGTCTGCTTTTTGCAGCATTTCCATTTGAAGCGCATCAAGGATATTGATGGTTTCGGCGAATGTCTTTTTGGCGAAGTTTATATTTCCCGCACCCGATGGGTTGAATTTTTGGCGAACCATCCTTTCGCCCAATGTCAAGTCTTTTTTCATATAACTTTTTTTAGTGTTAATTCAATCCTCGGATTAGCCTTGTCGATCCGCTTCTCAAAGTGTAGTTTGATGCACTTATTATCGTTTTTGATCGCTCCGACCTTCTGGAGCATATCCAAAGTGCATTTTAGCGCACCATCCAGGTCGCTACGATCCGACCTGAAATAGACAATGGCGGTTAGTTCAAAATAGCCCTCAATCGTGTCTGTCCTTACCCACTGTTTGGCAAAATCAGCCTCGTATTGCTTGACTTCGCTACTTTTATAAACTCGACCTTTGCCGAATCTGTACCCGTTCGATTTGGACGGAATTTGTCCAAAAATGGTTCTACTCACCAACTACTGGAATGCTATAATCTTTCAACTCGTATCCTTCCATATTGACCCCATACAGGCTCTGCCACGCACCTACTATCTTGCCCTTAAATGCTTCTTCTCTCTCAAACAGGAATGTCTTAATGCCATCATCGTATTTATACCCCACGCAAGCCCATTCATCCATCATCTTCTCACGGATCACATCAAGCATCTGAGAGTCGGTTAGGTCATCCTGTTCTACTTCGAGATATTCCATTTAGTCCTTCTTTGGTTCGCCCATTCGTGTCAGGTCGATTAAAGCCTGTGTTTCCTGTTTCGACCGATTCACGCTGTCAGTTATGTCTTTTACCGCTTTCTGCTCGTTACTCAACGCCTTGACACGGTTCGGCTTCTTCAGGTCGCCATTGATCCGCTTGATAACCTCCGCAACGAATCGGACAATAGCCGGTAAGCCGAAGATCAGCTGCAATTTGCTTTTAGGCTTTCCCATTTTATCGAAGAATATCGCCTTGATCCCGATCAGGATGAAGTCGAGTAGTGACAAAATCGTTTCAAATGGAATCCGGTTGGTAGATTCCGAAACGTGCTCGATATTTAATCGGGCTGATTTGAGGTTGTTATAGTCTGTTTCTGTTAGCATCGATTAGAATTTTGCACCCATCTTTTCACCGGATACCTTCAATAACTTGGCTAAGGCGTCAACTGCCTTGTATTCGTTTCTTTGTCTTGCTTCATCAACCGCAAAGAATATCATCTCTTTGTAGTCGTCAATCGTCAACTCTGTGGCTGGTGTATCTGGCGGCTTTAGAAATACTGACATGATCGATTTGTTTTGATTTGAAAAAAGGCGGTGGACATCTCACCGAAACACCGCCCCACTAGATCCCAATATGAAAAAACCAACTTATGAATAGAATAAAACCGGAACAAGAAGAGGGTCTTCGCTCCGGTTTGTCCGTGGTCTATTACGTCACGGCTTTGTCTTAATCTGTTTCGATGTGGGAAAAGGTCGCAGACTATTATGACTGCCCGTCTGCGATGGGCCGCTTCTTTAAAGTTCGGCTTAACCACCACCTACCGAAAAGGCGCAACCTGAATCAATCTTGAAATAGGATAGGAAGCAACCTATCCGAACCCAAGTCGATGGAAATCACATACTTTCAAACTGATATGCAAATATAATATAATATTTGAATCGTCACCCTAAATCACACCCAAAAGTGAAAATAATTTCCATTTATTTTTACTACTCATTCGGTCAGCATTGGGCTGTGTGGGTTTGGTTCGGGTGAAATGGGCGACCCTGCAGGGAATGCGCTGCACCGTCTCCACTCGTTTTGGTAAATTATAAACGTCTGATTATTAGCTATTTCAGATATGCCTGTTTTTATCAAAATCGGTGGGATGCTGTGCGAATGGCTTAATCTGCACCCTAAAACGACCCCGAAAATTAATTGCCAAATAACCTAATCGCCATTTCTATTTCCGCTGCGCTGCGTACTTTTAGTTCTATTTCAGTATTGTAGTCATTGTAATGTATTGCAAAACATGACCAAGTGTTCTTTTTTAAATCCCCAAACACAATAAGTCTTGCTATCGCCTCTATTGTTTGGTCGTTTATCTTAATTTTTATCTCTTTGTTATATGATGTTACTACTCCATCCCCGTCATGGTATGAATCGTAATCAAATCCAAGCGCAATAAGCTGCTCGTGAGTTGGGCGAATCTTGCCAAGCTGCTTTCTTTTCTTGCATGACAAACAGACAATTTTGCCTTCTTGTGGCGGCTCCTTGCCGCAAGTCTTACAATAGCCACTTTCAAGCCTACGCTGCTGCCATTGCTTTTGGTGGATGTAATTATATTTCGCTAATTCAGGCATTTTTGTGAGATGTATTGTGGTGCAAAGTTAGTAGCTATTATCAACAAATACAGATATTATCCACATTCGGAGCATTGGACTTTTCCATGCCTTACAACTTGCATTGTGTTTTGTTTGCAATCATAGCAAACGACACTCCATACTCCCCCAAATCCGTCCTCAATTTTGCCATCATCGTTACATATTTTTCTGTTAAAATCGTATCGCAAGTCGCCTGAAATTATTTCCTCTATAATAGATATTGCCTTATCTGAGTTTTGCCTGCTAAGTATTGGAACGCAACCAATACATTTAAGCAATATACTTTCTTTTTGTTTATTTGTGAACCTAAATTCTCCACTCATTTTATATTGTTTTTTAGTTTTTATATTCTTGCGGGAAAAGATCCCCATACCAAAGAATCGGCTTGGTCAGTGCCTCTTTAGCCAGATCCAGCATCATTAGAATCTCATCGACCGATACATCCGATCCGAACCTTGCGCCATTCGTTGCGTAATTGGTCGGTACGCCATCGGTGTAATGCACTTCGGTCAGTTGAAGATACGGCTCTGGTTCGCCATGAACCGGAACGGCTAGGATTCGGTAGTTCCAGGTTGATTTCATTGGTCTTGGCTGATTAGGTATATGGCAGTCACGAGAAAGCCACCAACGATTGCTGTAGCCCCAAAAACGAGCATTGCCGTATCAATGCCTGAGAGTATAGCTATTGTTGCGAACCATCCGCAAAAAAACAGCCCGATCATAAGTATTCCGATTATCTTTTTCATTCCGCATATTTTTGAAGTGCCGCGATCAGGGCAGGTAGGTGTTCTTGCTCGATGTAGATCGAGTTGGAGCCTTGATTAATTGAGATGTCGCTAAACTGCTTCCAGTTAATTACCTCAATGGTCATTTTCTGTTCTACTGTTATTTTTTCTGGTTCTGTGTTCGCCATATTTCATTATCCCGATCTTCCCGATTCGGGTGGGGTGGTTAGGTTTTAGTTTGGTGATTCGTAATAATTTATTTGTGATTCAATTATTTCTAATTCATGGATCGAATTTACGTCAAGGCAAATAAATCCACCATCGGGCAAAAGGATACCAATTTCTGGTACGTTTCGCCACATCGAAACAGCGATATGATAATTTTCGCCACCAAGAGATTGGTCATTGTTGATTTCTTTCATCATTGGGAAGCCGATATTATTCGTTTCTACCATTCCGAAATTCAATAAATCTTCTTTAGATATACTCATTGTTTCATCCTTGTTACCCCCGACCTGAATCGGTGAGGGTGGTTAAATAATTTTGACTACATAATAATTGAATCTGTCCGTTGCAATCCAAGTGTCTTGAGTTATGGACAGCCTAAATAGTTCTAGTTTTGTCTCCTTCTGGTAATCAATATCGGATTGATCGTCAATCATATCCGTTCCGCTTCCATCCCGATTGATCTGTGAAATAAAATGCAGCTTCTTACCTTTTCGTTTCATCCCTCGTCCGGTTTGTCGCCTGTCGGGGCGGTGGAATACAATCTGAATCTTCGTATCATTTCGCAGAAAAGCATATCGGTATCGTTTACGTCAACAGGTGCACACATTCTAAATGATTTTCCACCAGTCTTGCATAACTTAGCCACTTCATTGCTTACCTTCTCGATAAGGTCAGAATCAGACATTTCGGCTTGCTTTGCTTTAAATTCTTCACTACTCATTTCCTTTACTTTTGTGCCCGAACGGGGCGGTTAAATTGAATATCTGCCAGAATGAGCAGCATACAAATACTCTTTTCCTAGTTTTGTTAGCTTCCAATCGCCAGTAACTAATCCCAATTCGACAACTATGCTTTTTGCTGTATTGCCAGTGCTGTATCCACTAGCGCACTTTAAAACCGCATTGCCTATTACATCACGCTTTGGTGTATCTCCAAAATTGGCATTACCCCAAACTATTTCAATCGCCTGATCTGTTATTATTTCTTCGGCTTTCATCTTTCTTTTATTTTTCGTTGTGATTTAATTCGGTAAAGGTCAGGGTCGGGTTGAGGGATTTTAATTGTTCGATTGCTTGTGTATATGCGAATGCCGCTATAACCCTTGCGTATGGCTGTATCGTATTTAGGTATTTGTTTATTTCTTCATCCCTCGGCACTACCACCTTCAACGCCTCCAATTCAGCCCGTAAACGTTCGTTTTCGGATTGGAACGGGGCAGCGTAAGCCATTAATGCCTTTGCGTGTTTTTCATGCCTTTCAATTTGGTTCGGAAATCTGGCATTATACCGATCAATAAAATCCCATGCGTTCAGTATTGTATTTTCCATTTTACTTGGTTTTAATATTTATTGCAAAATTCACAAAAAGTACCCCTTGAAGTTCTAATCACAACAGATGGACGATTACCACACCCATCACAAAATAAACTGTCCGTATTTAGTCCGAGCGTTGGTCTGGTTGGATTTTTAAGTGTGTCAACTTCCTTCTCCAGCTCCGCAATTCTCTCTTTGGCTTTAATCAGTTCTTTCTCCGAATCGGAGACTATAGTGTAGTCCTGTTTCGCATCCCACATCTCCGTTGCCTTTTCAAATTGTGCCAGATTCATTTTGCCTCCTTCGATACATTCCTGGATATACATGGCATATCGGGGACGGTCTTTTACGATGCGGTCAAGTGTAGCAATTCTCTCTTTGGCTGTGGTGAGTGCTGATTCGAGCTTGCCCGTCTCGTAGCTGAAATTGTCCATAAGGCTTTTAATGTGTTCATCCTTGTCTGCGCTGACCTGAGCAGCGTAGGTCGTCATGGCCTTGAGTGATATTTCACGTTCTTCAAACATTACCCAATAGCGTTCTGTCTGATCGTCTATATCTGAAAACGGAAAGTTTACAGCGATCCACTTTTTTAGCTCGGCTTTTAGTATTTCCTCTGCGCTCTGTCCTGATTCGCCCCCTTCCACGCCTTCACGGGAGGAAAATGCAGTATTGATATTGTCCTCGATTGCTTTTACGAGCCAATCGAATCCCATAGACCGATCTTCCCATGTTATTAGGTCTTGGCTAAAATTATCTCTTTGCTCTTTGCTAAATTCAAATGTCTTTTTGGTCATGGTTGGTTGGTTTAAATTATTTTCTTCTAAGTGAATTTCCCGTCATATCGATTATGTCGAACATCTCAGCGATCCGGTCCCGAACACGAAACCCATAAAGTTTCTCGATCTCGGTAAAGCTGCAATTGGTCGATACTATCAGCCTCGACATAGCCCATTTATTTTTGGCGTAAATCTCCTCGAACCATGTCTTGAACCAATTGATTTTAGTTCCGAAATAGGTCACCTCACCTCCCTCCGTTCCGACATCATCCAGATAAACCAGATTGTACGATGCAAACTTAAGCCCCGTATATAGCCCTGACTCCATCACTGAGGCGATTATCTCGTGCATGGTAACCATCTGCACGGAACAGACCGGATTATTCGCCACAAGCGAAACAATCCACGTTTTTCCTAGTCCTGGCTCTCCACGGATGATTAGCCCCTTCCTGAAGCTGTATCCCATTTCGGTTTCATACCGTCTATCTCCAGACAATTTAAAACAGATCGTTTTAATCAATCGCTCCGTTTGTTCGTTGAAGATCAGGTCGATTCCTCGCTGATATGCTTCGTCCTTCATCACCCTGAAAAAGTGCTGATAGTTCCATTTCGCTTTGACCTCTTGCGCCTCGATTCGCATCCTGTGCCTATTCTCCGCTTTGGTCGCTTCGGTATGTAGCTTCCATGCTTTGGACTGGTTCGCTACGTGTAGAGCCTTTTCCGCTTCGTCTGGTGTCAATTCTACTTCGTCACGGTCGCCACCGATACGATCCAGTTTAGCCAGCCATTGCAGTTTCTTGATCTTGTTGTACCGAGCCGTTGCGAGTATGATCGCTTCCTCTTCGGTTGTTAATGTCCAAACGTCTGTCATGGTTGATCGAAGATTGTAACTCGTTCGTTTTTCTTTCCGTTGATTTCGGGTTGGCTATAATCAGTATTTGAAGATTCTGACTTGTACGATACAGGGAAAAATTCAGCGTAACCACGTTCGGTTGATTTTTGCATAATCTCAATCGCTGCTTCCCATTTTCTATTTGATAGGGCTATCAATTGCAAAAGCCTCTTGGTCAGCACGCTTTCCGTACAAGCCCACTTCTTTCTTTTTCGCATCTGCATGAAGTCATCCCATTCAGCGATGAACAAATCTCCATTCCAATTTTCGGGAATGTGGTCAAGCGGATTGAATTTTTGTTTTTCCCCTACAACCCCTTTTCTTTTTTCTTTTTTAATTACTATTTCATTTTCATTATCATTTTCCATATGATTTTCATATGATGTTGATATGATTTTTTTGCCTGACTTATTATTTGATCTTGATTCAACAAATTTTTTCCGCTTATTCGCCTCTAATTCAAGGCGTTCGTTGTACCATCTGCCGTCCGAATCTTGGACGAACTTGGAAAAGATATCTTTATCATATGATTTGCATATGAAAATCATATGTTTTTCCTCAAGATGTCCGTGCTGGTGTTGAGCCATTAAAAGCCTCAAGTATTTTCCGACCTGTTCGTCAGAAAAAAACTGTACTCCACGCTCAAAATCATTAGTGTAAAAAAGGAAAGCAGGGTCTTTCGCCATTACATTTTCGCAGTTAAAAGGATGAAATAAAAGGGCGGATGCTGCGAAAATGTCTACCATGTAGTAGAGATATGATCGGTCTTTGCCCGACCTCATCCGCCCTGAGTACAAATCTATGGAATTTAACCACATGGTAATAACATTTTCGCGAAAGCGAAGATAGGGTATTTGTGCACACATTACAAGTTTTAATCATATTATTTATCAACAAACTTATGCACACTCCATTTGATCCAACACCGTCACGCTCGCATCGTACCCATCGGCTAGTTCCGCACAGATACGGTTGATAGTTCCGATTCGACCTGGAATGATATTATAGAAATTGTTTTTACCGATCCGGTGCCTATGTACCAATTTGGCACGTTTTAGGCTCCGTAACGACATTGACACTTGTGACTGCGGTACGTCATCAAGCGAATCGGTAATTTCCGTTACGTTCGAAACTTCAGCGGCTTGGAGCTTTTCGATTATGTCGAATACGTTGACATGGAATAAGCCCTGCAACATTTCCTGTGCGGCTAATCCGTTGCGTCTGATTTGGGTTAAAAGGTTTGGGTCTTTCATATAGATTTGGTTTAAGTTGCTTCGTTCCAATCTTCATAGAATACCCAGCATAGGATCGCTACGCATAGGATCTCTGGGATGTGGTTTAGTAGGTAGTGGATCATGCCGGAATAATTGACCCGCCCAGCCCGAATTGATCCTGAACGGTCTTAGCGTCCGGCTTTGTCTCGAACCGCTTTGCATCGTCACGGGATTCAGTCAGTTCGTAAAATCCTAATCGGTCTATTCCGCGAACGTAGTGGTACGGACTGTCTTTGATTATGTATGCCATTATAATTCGGTTTTAAGTTTCCATAATGAGTTGAGCCGTCCATACCCGCCCAATGCCTTTTCTTCCAGCTTGACCAGATAGCCCGCATCGGTCAGTGTGTTTATGCTCCGTCTGATCGAAGTGATCGGTACGTGCTTATTCAGTCCGCAAAGAGCCTGTACGTTGAAAGGCGTTAACTTTCTGTGACGGTACGCCCTGAAGCATTCCAATATCTTTTGGTCTTGCCCTGTGTTGATCCGCTTGTATTCGGATAGGGTGGGGTTGGTGATTGAAGTTGTATTATAGTAGGTCATTTTCTTTGGCTTATAATTGATTTTAAATGGTCTTTAAATTGCTTCTTATCTCCCATCAGCACATGGCACTCACGGCATAAACCAATTAGGTTAGAAATGAAATTAGCCGCCTTCTCTCCGCCCATCTTTCCGCGTCCTTCAACGTGGTGGACGTCAATACATTTTCGTCCGCAATTTTCGCAAGGAATCCAATCTGTTTCATCGAAACCCATTGCATCCATGTAGATTTTTGTATGCTTCTGGATTATTTAAATATTTCCATCGGTTCGGGAATAACCACATTTAACATTTCCGCACAGAATCGGGCTATCTCGTTTATATAGTCCATCATTTCCGTAGTGGATAGAATCGTGGTGGTCTTGCTTACTGTTCTCACTTCGCCTGTAATCGGATTGGATATATCCTTTCCTTTCGTCAGGTACTTATCTTTAAAGTATTCGTGTATATCGTCAACGGTCAATCCTGAATGACCCGCATCGGTAAAGCCCTGAAGCGCACAAGGCAAAACGAGCGACCAATAGTAGGCGTTCTGTGGGTTCGATCTGCGCTTACGGTGTGCATCCAGAACTATGTCGGCTTGTTTGCCTTCGTATTCTTTCAGGCAGTAATCAAACAGCTTTCTGTTTTTGAATTTTGCCCGACCGTCAACGACCGTTATTTGGTGGACTGATTTCACTTAATCGTTGTCTCTCTGATGTGGTCAATCGCTCGTAGTACCGAATCGATATGGCAGTATCTAACCCCTTCGTGAAATATTGCTTTATCGAATAGAAGCTCCACGGTTCGGGATGCGTTGGCGTTGATCTGGGCGTATTCTGCATCGGTCATAGCTGCAACAGTTTACCCGCTTCGATCACGGCATTAGTCAATAGTTCCTTATCGGATTGAGGTACAGCGAAATGGATGATATTTATGTCCTGATAGTGTCCGCTTTCGATCAGCCAGGGTAGTTCGTAGTCCTCCGCATATTCGATCCATTTGAACGCCTTGTTATCCATTGCGGTCAGGCGTATTTCGGGTAGGTCGGATCGGTAAGGAACATACACGATCAACTCTGCATAGTCTGAATTGGTCAGGATCGCGTTGGATACTAATTGCCAATAATATTGCTCACCGCTTGGATGTTCGCCTCTTATGATCGGCATTGGATTGTCAGGTGCAAAATTGAAAGCATCTATAAACTGACAGAATGATTTGAGCGTCATCGGGCACTTAATATCCCCGACTATATTCTCTCCGATCAAGTCAGGCGATCCGCACCAATACGGAATGTCTGGATGCGTAATCGTTACGTCACTGACCAACTCATAATCGAATCCCAACTTTTGGAATGCGAACGGCTCGAGACATTTGCCCCAGGTCGTAGGTCGTGCGTTCGTTTCGGTTGTCAGCGATCTGCCTAGCCTCCGAGCCATGTTGCGTTCTTCGATGTAGGTCAGTGCCGGCACGCCAAAGCCTTTACCGCTTCGATCCTTTTTGAGTAGGTTGTATATCTCGCTCGATGTAAAGCTTCCGATACGGGCAGGGTTGGATAGGATTGTCATATAACCTTAAATTGATCTCGTGATAAAACCTGAGTCAATCCAGCTCTTCCTGTCAACAATTCAACATTATACGTTTCAGAATCTTCATAATCAGGTCTGTGCTTTGTAATTACACACTTGTCACCGACAACAACACCACTGGTGAAGGAATTATTAATGACCTCTACATTTGTTCCTAGAGGCAAATATTCGTAGCTCATGCGTTTAGTTTTTTAATGTTATCACTCGACACCGTGTACCGTGCCAATACTTTATCGATCTGTCCTGCCTTAGCCGCCTTGACCGCTTCAGCCCATTTCGGACTGGCAGGGGTTAGTTCGGGCAGGGGTGGTTTGGTTGGTTTGATTCGGAGCGCATCCATTTCTTCCCCTGACTGTTTGTCCTTAATCGTTTCGGCAATGAGCGTAAATGATTTGCCCTTCCAATCTTCGATATAAGGTGATCCGAAAAGCCGTGTAAGTGTCTTGGCGTTGGTGGCGTTGATTATAAAAGGCTTTTCACCTTTTAATGTAGCGACCGGCTTAAGGTCTTTCTTGCCTCCTGCGCCTTTGATTTCTTTTTGAGCAACGTCTACGATCTCAACGGTTCGCTCCTCCCCAGGCTGTAACGAATAGGCTCCTATGTAGTCCGTATTCATTAGCTGCTTCCAATGGTGTTTCGTCTCGCTCATAGCTGCGAGCGATCAAAAGCGAGTGTAATACGACCCTTATCGAATAGATGCTCATGGATTATTTCGGGTGTGATTATGTCCTTGATATAATCGATGTATCCCGTCTGCCCCGATTCTTGCTTATGCTCGCCTTTATAGTCCGAACTGTTTTCGGTCCAGTCGAGATAGCCCTTAGCGTCTAGCCACGGTTCGAGTATATCGTGTCGGATATTCATCCGCTTGGCTTTCTGCGGTTCGTCATAAGCAGGATCGATTACTATCGGATCGCATTGGAGGTAATAGGTCAGGATTTCCGTTTCGATGTCAACGATTACGGGTGTGACGGATTGGGTCGTGGTAGTCATCTGTTAAATTTTTTAGCGTGGTTACGTTTGCGTTTTCTTTCGGCTCTAGCGATTGCAGACTTTTTAGAATTGTGTCTTGTCAATGCGATCCGTCTTGCATATTTCAGCCAATCTGGTTCTAGCTTCATAAAATCGGTTTGATCTGTTTTCTAATTTCAGCCACTGAGAACAGTGTTGGTTTGCGATGGTCGTTTATCTTGTACTTCTTAATTTCTCCACGCTTCACCATGTCATCGAGTAGGCTCGGTTTGATTCCTAGGAGTGATTCGATCCCGGCTGCATCGGTGAACTCGGTCTGCGCCTGTGCTTCTCGGATCGCTCTATTCAATGCCTCTGGACTGATCGCTAAGTATGTGACTGATTCGGGTAGGGTCATTTCGGGGTGACCTTGAGGTATGCGCGTGAATCGTCTTCAACTATCTCAAAAGAAAAATCATTCCTGTTTAGGTATATGTGGTTCTTTTTAATCTTATCCCTAAATGTGTTCCTAAGAATAGTGCGGCCATTTATGCCCATTACTTCAATATGCTCAGGTAGTACCGATTCGCTTTTAAACGCTTCAGGAAATAGCGTTTCCAATGTGGCTTTAGCCGTTCCGCATTTAGCCGCTGCGGCAAGGATGCGATCCTTAGTGATCTTGAAATCTTCCATGTTGTTTTGGTTTATAAGTTTTAATCTTTTTGTGCTGCAATAGCTTTCATAACCACTCTCTTCGTGCATGACAGTATAGCAGCACCCCATCTTTGACCCATCATCGCCATTTATTATGACCTCCGATCCGAAAGGCACACGATTATGCCATTTACAATTTGGATTTTCGTCATCTATCGGATGAACTGTTGCTTTATCGCCTACTTTGAATTGATCCATTTTGTTTTGAATTGATTTGGTTTGAAAAATTCCGCCCCGATTTCCCACGATCAGGGCGGATCCTTTACATCGAAACTGATAGAAATGAACTTGCTCCGCTTTCGGAGCGGTAAGTCTTTGTTGTGATTATTCTTTAGAATACTGTTGTAGAATGAAGCTGACAGCCTCGGGATTAAAGAACTCGTCAACCGTGCAATCAAGCACTTGACAAATTTTTAACAGGTGCGCACTCAGATTTAACTTATTACTAGCTTCTGAGTTACGTAAGTTGTTGAAAGTCTGGTAACTTATGCCTAATTCGGCTCTTAATTTTTTCGCCTCAACTAACGGTGAGGTCTGTTCCTTTTCGGCTTTTTTCGCCAAAAAGTAGTCCAATCGATACATTTTCATAAGGGAGGGTCTAAAATATTATAAAGCGTTATGTATATTTGATATCGAATGATGACGTTTCAATCATTGGTTGAACAAATTTAAACCAATAGTTGATATCTTGTATGTTTCTTGTATATGTTTTTTAAAAATATTTTTTCCTCACAATGAAAGACAACACGATTAACTCAAATATTCGCTATCTACTAATGGCGAATAAAATGTCGGCAACAGAGCTGGCAGATAAGCTTGCTATCTCTCCACAGGCCGTGAGCAAATGGCTATCCAAATCCTCTCCCCATGTCCCGAGTATTTTTCATATTATTCGCATCGCTGATATTTTTGGCGTTAGCACAGATCAAATTCTTAAGACTGATCTTTCGACTGGTCAAAAAGCCCAAGCCCAAGAAGAATCCTTTGAGGACCGTATCGATGCGGCCATATTATCCCTCGAAAGGCTTAAAGATGAACTCCTAAAAAAGCCAGAAGAGGTAGCGGATCTGTTAGCGGGGAAAGTGAGGAATCGGAAACGATCTGAAGTCCACGTGCTATCTCTTGTCTAGCAGATAAAAAAGGATATTAAACTCCTAATCTAAATTATTAAATTTGCCCCATGAAAGTAGTCACCATCATCCTAGTTATTCTCGGGATTGCCCAGTACGTTTTGGGAATGGCGCAAGCCGAATCAGCCCCGCAACAAGCGGTCGTTGGTATTCAAGCCTGTTTCTTGTTGATTCTAGCCAGACTAGCCCAAGCCAGTACGATTAAGGATGTGTTTGTTAAGTCAGACCGTTCGGAGCTTACCCCGAAAGAATGAGGATTTATATGCCAATTTAAGATGATCGGTGCTACTTAATCGAATGTATTTACTAAATGCGGCTTCTGATTTGTGACCGCTGATCGACTTGATTACTTCGCGGTTCATGCCCGAAATGATTAAATTCGATATTAGCGACCGCCTGCCTGTATGTGTAGTTATCATAGCCCATTTCGGCACTATCTCGTTAGTTCTGACACCGCCAGGGAATCGGGTAACCGTGATGTCCTGATCGATCTTGGCTAATCTGCCAACTTCTTTTATGTATAGGTTCATCTTGACGTTAGATGTTTTTGGCAGGCTCCAATCGTAGCGGTGCATGACTTCCAATACAACGGGATGAAGCGGTATAATGGCTAGGTTGTTTTCCTTCTGGTCTGTTATGCGGAAATGTTTGCCTCCATCAACAAAGGATGTCTTGTTGATTTTAAGTATATCGCTAAACCTAACTCCACAATAGCAGGCCACTAATAATAGGTCACGATATTTCCATAGCCATTCGGGAATATCAGCCAGTCTTATTTTGTCCAAATCTTCTTCGGTCAAAAAGATTGCTGTTGTTTCGGCTATTGGGGCTTGGGCTTTCCGGTTCTTGAATTTCAGATTTGTAGTGACACCTTTCTCTACGGCATCATGTAGGACGGTCTTGAATCTTTTGAACATTGAGCTAACAGTATTTGATTCAAATTTCTGTGCATATAGATAATCCCTGAACTCAAGCATGGTCGCAAGATCAATTTGATCGAATGTAAGCCTCGGATTAAATTTGGCGATCTGTCTAGCTACGTTTTGAAGGTGTTGTTTTGTTGTGCGTCCGATTCCTGTTTTATCTTCCGCGTATTTTGCTGCATACTGACTTACTGTTAGCGGAGCAGACTTGTATAGCTTTTCCTTAATAGCCGCCTTCAGCATATCCTTAGAAGGAATACATGTCAACTGAAGCTCATAATACGACTCATGAAGTGCCGTATCAATTCTATCTAGAAGAGCCGAAATTTGTGAATAATATTTATAACCCCTCTTGGGGCGTTCCCGCTTTTCATCCCAATTGTCAGGGTGAATCTTTTGCTTCGTAGACATTTTAAGCCTGATAGCATGATACGAGAAGATCAGGTAGATCAGTCTAGTCCCGTCCTTGTTCTGTTCTGATTTGAGGTGGAACATTGTGAGATGTTTTTATTGGGCTGATTTGGCGCAATACGGTTCTGATAAGTTGTAGCAATGCTATCCGAAGTAAAAATACCCTAAACATAGAAGTCTCTTTATATATCGGGAAGTCTGCGTATGTCGTAAACGGTTTGGGTTCTTCGATACGCCTTAACTCCCGTGCGAATATTCTAAACATTCGCCTTTCAAATACTTCTCTGTTCATGCTTCTGAAAATTTACGCATCAACCTGCGGCATTCAACACAGGTACGATCTAAGTATTTCGGCTCCTGCATAAATTCAATTGATACGCACATTGGTTGCCTGTATCTGCCTTCTGGAAACGAGCCTATCACAACAATATATTTGAATTGGTCGGTATCCTGCATGCCTAAATCTGGCATGATCTGATACTCAACGCCATCTAATGTGTGGTTGATTATATCGGTATTGGGTAGGCTCATTTTGGTTCGGCTTTGGCTATTGCGGATTTAATCTGTTCAATATTTTTGCGATACATTGAAGCGGGGACTGATTTAGATTCGTCGTACCGAAGCATTGCTTTACACGCCTCCAAAAGTTCAGGAGCCGCTGCGATCAGGGCTGCATCGGATGGGTTTTCGGAATAGAACGCATCCGCAATGATTCGTGAATCTGCGTCCCAGATTGACTCAAGTCCTTCTATGTCGTGTTCTATTCGCCACGGTGCGGGGCTGTGTGTCATTTTGTTACATATTTTCCCCAAATATACCCTAATTCTATGACACGAACAAATTTTAGGGTGCAGAATCGGGTGGATCTACTGAAACGGATACTCCCTGACTTGGTACTCTTCGACATAGATCGTGTCGGGAAAGTAGTGGTAATGGTGGATTGTTTTGGTGCATCCACATGCCACTATCAGAAGTAGTGCTATTAAGTATTTCATTCGCCTGTTTCGTTAAAAAGCCTGACGTTGTGTGTCTTGATAAAATTGGTAAGTGTTATTTGCTCAATGTATATTCCGTACTTCTTGACTTCATTCCTGACCTTCTTAGTTATGATATTGCTTAGGCTTAACGTATCCCTGCATTCGTCATAAGTAAGGTTGTTGCATTCGTTCATTATATGTCCCTGTGTCAAATCTGATATCGCATCAGTTGCGTCATAGATCGAAGTGGTGTGAATCTCAACGTCATTGATATTGTACTTAACGACAGATTTGATAGAAACCTCTTTGTCGTCTTTGGTGACTAATGATTGGACGGGTGTTTCAATGGTTGTGGTTACTACTGTGTATGCTATTGGCTTGTCTGCAAATGGAATCTTCCACCAGAACCCGCTATCTCGAACGCACAGAACCTTTCCGAATCTAAGCGTTACAGCTTTCTCATAAACATCCACAACGTGAAAAGGTAGTATGTCGGCTATGAACTCAAATATAAATTCTATGATTCGTTCTAGTCCCATCTATTCGCCTTTATGTGTTTTAGTACAATACCTGTGACACTTGTTGCATCTAAGATTAACTTTTAACAGCCCTGTCGCTGTCGTCACGAACCTTTGCTTGACGAGCGTACCCTCTCCACCACAATGCGGACAACTGCCCCGATCATTGCCAGCCAAAACTCCGTGGTGTGTCTTAGGCTCAAGATGCGGAGCGATCTCGACAAATACCCTTTCCAATAGCTTAACGTCCTGCTTACAGTACGCCACCATCTTTTTCATGGACGAATCGCATTTATCCAAAACGATCTTTTTCCAAAGGTCAAATGTGGTGTGGTGCTTATTGCCTACTCCGAGATAATCAGCGATGTAGTTTAATCGGTTCGAGTTGAATCTAAACTTTGACCGTGCTGCCTTGAGCGTGTCGATTGTTCGGTAAGTCGGAAACATCGGAATGCGATGGAATAGACACCTCGTTCTAATCCAAGCCAAATCGAACTTATCTCCATTGTGTCCGATCATTTCGTCCGCTTCCTTCATTACTCGCATGAAGTCGAGCAGCATCTTCTTGTCCGATTGTTTACCGTCCCATTGCAGACTGTGTACCTTTCGTTCCCCTTCCCACTTGTAGCAGATACAAATTATCTCACGTTCTCTTATTATGTTTGAATAGTCAATATTTAATTTATACCCTGCGCTCCAAAAGAACCCGATATTCGGGGATGTTTCGATGTCAAAATACAACCGCTTCGGCTTACTCATTCCGCTTATTTAAAGACAAGAAAATAAGGGCCGGTCTTCACCGACCCCATCCAAACCAAAACAAATTACTTTTGCTTAGCCGGTGACTTCCACGATGCTACGATAGCGATGATCGTAAAGACCGCACCCGTACCGACAACTAACGCCTCGGTAATTCCGGTTAAGTCCTCCTGATTCAATACGCCCACCGTCACAAGTATTCCACCGACAAGGGATGATACGTGCCGGATCAGTCCGGCTAGTTGTGCCTGATTCATATAATAGCTATTTTAAATGACGTTTTAATTCTTCCAATTCCATTCGTTTGATTTCATTTTCCAGAAGCAGATTGATCCGTTCCTGTTCCATGTTCTTATACTCTTTTATTTTCGACCTGAATCCGACCACTAATATCCCGACCGTCATAATGGCCCCTATAAAAGCCGCTAACGGTGTGAGGTTTTGCGCTACCCATTGGATCGACAAGAGAAAAGCCGTTCCGAGCGATGCGATATAAGTCCACGGGTCTTTGAAGAGTAGAAATATCATTGAGTGGTGTGTGTGCTTAGTTGTGTAGTACATTGTTCCATCCTGCGGCCTCGTATTGATTTATGATAGCTGTATCAATCGGGTACGGATTGAATCTAAAGTCAGCCCATGTCCGACCCGCTTTGCAATCGCCCAAAATGATTTCAGCTAGTTCGATATATTGTATCGAATCGTATTGAGTATTTCTGAAGTTAAACCTGTCGACCGATGGGTAATTGATCGCTATGTCTCGGAACTGCTCGAATGATAAAGCCCCTGCGAAAATGAATCCTTGTTTGATCGCTCCAAAATATACTTTGGCTCCGTTCGATCTTGCGAATACCTTGACGTAAAATGATTGATTGTCTATGGTGTTTTCGATAATGACCACCCATGATTTATTTTTATGGTAGATCGTGTAAGGGTGTGGTGTAACCGCTTCGATCACATCTCCAAGATCATAGGATTGAACATGGCCGCCCTCCCACAATATCGAATCTTCGAGAATGTCAAACTCGATGTAAAGCGTTACGAATTTGGGATCAGTTATAAGGATCGGATCGAAACAGGTATCTACTACCAATGTATCAACCTGTACTGTGTCAATCGGATCAGGATCAATCTCCCAATCCAATAATGGATGGTCGAATGTGCATGATGCCATAAACCCTATGGTCGCTGCGATAATCACCCAACAAAGGATGACTATGAGCGTTCGATAAAAACTATTTCTTTTTGTTTTCATTAGAAGCAAATATTTATTTCGTGACAGTAAATGCAGATGCAGATTTTATCGGCAATGACTTTGTTACAGCCGATCGCTAATGTTCCAATTACATACGTGCTATCCTTTTGCGGAATAGTCTGATTGACCCAGAAGTGTTCGCAAACAATAATTGAAGCCTCCTCCTCAAATTCATCAAAAGGCGCTAGTGTCATAGACTGACCGTAATGCATCGGACACCCTGCCAAATCATCCACGGTCGGACTTGATAACCTCGGGACGGTGCAGGATGAAATGATGATGAGAAGGATTACCAAGCTAATGCTACCCTTGTCCATGTGTTTGTTGCTGTGCATATGTATAAGTAATTTGTATCCCATGCTATATCCCCAGCCGTACCAGTATCGGTAGAGCCTGAAGGTGTGTGAGTAGGAATATTGATACGATCGGAGAATGTAAACTTTGCGCCTGTTCCAACAGCATTAAGTGTAGTTCCTCCTGTTGATCCTACTGTCGTTGAAAAATAGTTTGAGGCATTGTATCCTAATCGTAGCTGTTCAGATGTTTTTTCGGCATGAACCCTCGCTAACGGTGTAGCACCCGCGCCTATACTAACATCTCCTCCGCTTTTGGCTATCAGCGTTGCACCTGTATAAGAGCCAACCGTAGATGTGATTGTGCCGCCCATTGCCACATCCCCTGAGTTATTCACCTTGAATTGCGTGTTTCCTCCCGATCCTGGCAATGCTGCTCCTGCTGTTCCTGATGCGAAAAACCTAAATTGTCCTTCCCCTGTGTAGAAATAAAACATACCAGCATATCCCGTTGCTCTATATTTCCATCCTGATGAGAAGTAACAATTTTCTGTTAAGAAGCCATTATTTAATGAGTATGGTTGAATCTCTACCGATCCTGTCCTGATGTTTGAATTTGCTATATTAAATCCACCAACTTGTAATGGTGATGCTGGTGCCGTATTGTTGATCCCGACAAAGCCGTCATTCAGTATTCGCATCGCTTCTGTTGCTCCGTTGTTGCCGACTTGAAAAAACATATCTGCACCACTCGCACCAACGCCTGATGTGGTTCTTAATATTAAATCATCCGTAGTCCCTGTTCCCCCTATTAATGTCTGACCTGACGATCTGCCAAGTAGCAAAGGATATTGTGTGTGGTCGTCATCTCCTAGTCCAGTCAATGCGCCATGATCTGTTGCGCCACCGCTACCCATACTTTCTATCTTATCCCTCACCGCATTTTTAGTAGCAGGTTCAAGGCTTCCGTTCCATGCTGTTGCGTCATAGGCTTCATCTGGAATGATCGGGTCGGATGTGAAGGTTTTGACATCTGCGATAGATTCGGCTCCTGATTTCTGGACATACCCTGCAAGCATTGAGGCTGTATCGGATGGAAGTATTGCGGTTGTTGATAATGCCCCGCCTGATAATGATAGACCTGTGCCGACTGTAACATCGGTAATATCTTCCTGTGCGTCCCTTCCAGTTATTGTTGTAGCAGTACCGCCTGAATCGGTTATCCTTGCCTGTCCTTCTACGTGTAGTTTTTGTTGTGGTGCGTCCTGATTTATTCCTACATTACCCGTACTGCCAGTCATGCTTAACGCCTTAGTGCCAGCCGCATTTTGTAAATGTAAATCGGGCGTTGATGGTGTGGTCATGTAAAACTGCCATTTAGCTACTCCGTCTTTTTGAAATTGCAAAGATTCGTTCTGCCCTGTTGCTGGTCCGTTAATATTTAGATATGCGTTTTGTCCTGCCCCTGCCTGTAGCGTTAATCCATCACCAGCAAGCAATCCACCGTCTGTAACGTTTGGGCCTAGATAGCCTCTATTCTCGTTTGCTACTGGGTCGGTTCCAAGATCAGACCCCCACAACATTTTGCCTATCCCTGTTATTACAAATTGCTTCGTACCATACCCAAGACTATAAGAAGTTGCACCTCCTGCTATTACGTCTAAATTGTAAACAGCAAGTGCTGATTGATTTAAATAGTCTCCCGTCATTGTTCCGTGTGCCTCAACCGCCATTGATGGGCCGTTAACATCTGGACTTATAGATAGCATAGTAGGTTCTGAGCCATCAGTCAATGCGCTTACACCTTGAATCTCTCCGTTAATGTCAACTCGTTTGTTTGACATGATGATAGGTACGCCTGTTGAGAATCCACCACTTTCTGCGAAGTATGCAGACAAACAATAAGGCGGTGAGCATGGAACTGACGTGCCGCCTAGAAACTCAATCGCTCGTGCTGGCCCTGCATAACTTTTTGTATAAGGCAAAGTTGGAGCGAATGACATTGGAACCAACGTGCCAACATTCATTGGTAATAATAATTGCCCTGCTATCGCTGTGCCTGTAAATGTTTTTGTTCCCGTAATGCTTTCGACTGATGAATGATCGACATAGTTTTCAAGCATTACGGATGTGTCAGATGGAGTAACAACGCTGCCATTCGCTGCGGCTGTGATACGACCGTCTGCATCTACCGTTAGATTTGTGTTGGTGTAACTCGCAGCCGTTACGGTAGTAGCCTCTAATTGGGTTGCCCCGATTGATCCATCCGCAATATCTTCGCCTATAATCTGACCGTTGATAATATCGCCAGTAGAAATTGAATTTGCGGCTATCTCATCAGCACCTACAGCGTTTGTTACTATCTCTGAAGAACCTACAGCTCCAGGAGCTATCTCGTCAGACCCTACAGCATTATTCGCAATCTTGTCAGCCGTTACCGCATCGGAAAACAATTCAGCATTCCCGACCGCACCTGCGTTGATCTGCCATGAATCCCCCGTTACGGTAATGTCCCCTTTGTTGCCGTTCGATACGCCGCCGCCACCGATATAATCCTCAAGCAATGCAGCTAATTGAGGAAGCGAAACGAATCTGCCACGCCCTGCAAAGTTGCTGCCTGTAGTAGCCGTAACAAGGCAATACGTGCTGTCAGGGTCTTTGTCTGGGCCGATACGGAGATTATAGTCGTTGATCTGTGCAGTTGCACTGATCGAAATAAAAAGAAGTATGAATAGTATGTATCTCATATGTATTTTTTTTTACCAAGACGCTATTGGTGATCGCTTCCAAGTATCCGTTGCGGTGCAGACATATATATATGACCCATCCCATGCTATCTGACCTTCTACCCCTGATGCAGACGCACTTGCTGGTATAGAAGTAGCCATACTAACCTTTGATGTTAGGTCGAATCTGGTCGCTAGGTATGTAGCTGTATCAGCCTTTAGTTCATCGCCCGTTATGCCTGATCCTGTCATGGTGGCATCATGGCGAACTCCCTGATATATAACCGTTCCAGAAATGGCAAAGAATGCTATAAATAAGATTATGTATTTCATGTTAGTTATTTACTATCCATTTGTTTGAAGCCACGCAGATCACCTTTGCGGATTCGTTTATATTTAGGATCGGATCGCCATAAATAGTGTCGCCCGATCCGCCCGTGATCGTAATGGTTATATCTCCTGATGTTGCGCTATTGAAAATCATTAGCTCCTGTCCGATAATGCCAGTTATTGCGTCTGGAATAGTCGCTGTCTTGGCTCCTGTTGTGGTCATTGACAATCCGTAATCACCTGTATTCATTGTTACGGAACTGGATGCTGATGTAGCCCACTTGTATCTTAATCCGCCCGCAACATTTATAAGCCCATCTGTTGCGCCTGTTTCCCTTGAGCGAATTACAAACACATTATCTAGTCCTGTGCTATCATATCCTACATTGAAGTTTATTGCACCGCCAGGTAGTGTTGCTGAATTTTTGCTTACCGTAATGTTTGCCATCTGGTAGTAATCACCAGACATGTCTATATGGCTATCCTTATTCAAAAACCTAAAAGTAAATGGAGACTGAACACCATCGCTAATTGCCCTTGTATCCATATCTACTTTTTCAGAAACGGATTCAATAATCATTTCGGTAGATGTGCCTCCAGACACATTTCTAACATGAAGCGTTGCGGCTGGTGCTTGCGCTCCGATACCTACGAAGTCATCCGAGTTATTTACTATCTTGAGTGTGCCGTTAAATTCAAGACTATCCGTAACTGATACGTCTGTATCGGTTGGGGTTGTACCGTCACCGTCATAAATACCATCTCCATCTGCACCGCCAACCAATGATGCAAGATCAGACCAAAGAATCTTTTGTAGGACGTCTGCACCCGCTCCGTTCTCATCGTGCATTAAAACCCAGTCATCCGCTTCAGGGGTCGTAACGTCTGTGAACTCATCGCCATCAATAGCAAATGTTACCTTATCGGGTGAGCCAGAAACATAATCAGTCAGTATCCCTACGCCTCCCTCAAACTTTAATGTTTGATTCGTTATCAATTCCGTATCGGCATCATCCGCATCAGCCGTCCACGCTTCATTGGTTGTTGATCCGTCAACCTCCGTAGCTGTTACGGTAATGGCATTTCCTGACCTTGATATAGCCGCTATTCCTGCGCCTGTTATCGTGGCATCTGTGGCATCTGATGATAGATCAAATGTGACTGTAGTAGTTCCTGAAAGTGTTATATCCTGTATCTCGTTCGATGTGGAGCCGTCTACCTCCGTTGCAGTTATGGTCAATATGTTTGGTGTGCCTTCAGAAAGTGTTACTATTCCAGCCGCTGCAATCGTTACGTCTGTTCCTGTTGATGATTCGATTGTATAGGTTGGACCCGATCCGCCAATTGTCAGATTAGTCGCACCGCCACCACCTCCACCACCGACCAAAGAGATAAAGTCACGAGCCGTAAACCATTTGCCCAATCCTTTCTTAGTTGATAAATCAGCCGTATCGGTACACATCACATAGAACGAATCTATCGAAGTGCCGCCCTTAATCTGAAAATCTCGAATCTGTCCGTATGAAATCGAACAGAAAAACATTAATATGATTGTTAATATTCTCATCGTTTTAAGTCTACATCTATCACAATCGCTTCGCCATCGAAAGCAATCGGAAAGGTGAATTTTGTATCGTCTGTATCGTAATCCCAATACATCGGATTCGGATCAACCGTTTCGCCATGAATACATATCAGCTTTTGTCCGTTACGGTAGACATGCACCTTCTTATCTCGTTGGTTATTATTCATTCCGTCGAGTACTGAGAAAGGAAACTGGCTTACTACATGCTCTCCGCTTGTGTAATTCTTATTCGTGTAATGGTACTTGCTTAAGCTGCTAAATGGAGGCGGTTCGACCGCATTGATAATGATCGGGCTGCCATCTGGAAAGCTAAATACAAAGGCGTGTGATTCAAATTCCATTAGTGTCGATCCCGGCTCTATGTCAGCCGTGAGCGTAACCGTTTCGGATGCGTTGGTAGCAAGGTTTAATATCTTGACGGTATTCCCTGCTGATATACTCCACCCTTGAGTATTGATGATATCGCATTCGGTCAAAACATCAGAAGCCGTAATCGCTTCGTCCGTTTCAAAATACAACTGATCTTCTTCTTCCTCGCCGCCGCCTTCTGGATTGTCGAATCCAGTAAGACCTGGAAGCGGTGCGCCATCAAGCGGATCGGATAATATGCCTCCCTCTGGTGGTTCGGTTTTGTCGATCTCTAAAAAGTCGCCCTGAAAACCATCATAAGAGGCGTTTGTAGTGCAGTTTAACGGGAGGTAGTATTTGGTTCCTTTTAGTAATCGGTTTTCCGCTGCAAGGATAGAAGATATGAATGTGCCTGTATAAACCCGCCTCGGAACAACTCGCAAAGACATTACCTCGGTAACCCACAACATACCTAGTTCAACAGGATCGCCTGCCCCGTTTATACTCCAACCTTTTGAATTGATCCAAAGATCATCCTCGTTTAGAATCTGTATGGCTTTCTCGAATTGGTTAGTATCGCCCCATTGTAATTCGACCTTGACCTTTACGGAGTTTTCTACATCGTTCTCAATAAAATATGTCTTACCCTGCGCGATTGTGTCGGGATGCTCTGTGTAAGGATTGGTTGATAGATCAGAATAGAAACGCATTTCGTTTTCATTCTTACCGAACTCTCCGACCGTCTCTACTACGTGCCAATGTTTATCAGGATTATTAGTATCCCAAAGTGTAGCAGCATTGGCGTTATCCCACTCAATAGAGAATGTAACCGACATATGCACATCATACATCGCATTCTCTGGATCGGGTATGTCTTCAGTTGTAAATCCGTTCGCAAGACTTTTGGTAAATCCGTATTTGTCGTTGGTGTAAATAGTGCTACCTACTCCAAATGGAACCGATCTTGAAAACTCTGTCGGAACAATAGTCCATTCGCCATCGCCTGACACAACATCGAGATAGTAGACTGTTCCTAACTCAACGTTAGTAAGTCGTACCTGAAATATAACTTTTACTGTGTGCTTGCATAGGCTATTGACAAGTCCCGGATCTAGAATTTGAAGGATGGCAGGATCGAAAGTAGATGTAACGTCAAATGTCGTAACGACCCTCATCGCCTGTGTACCTGTGCTTCTCTTGATCCGGCCTAGATATTTCATTCCCATCTGACCCGTTCCCCATCGAACACCATCTAAAAGATTAGCATTGTCCAAAGAGATAAAAGCCTCCACCGATTTGAACGGAGCGATAAAGCGATGATTGCCGCCCGTTTCGGGGTCGATCTCCATCGTTGTGAAACTAATGTCTAAAGCGGTCGTTTCGGCTGCTCCGGCACTTGTTCCATCTGCCTTATAAATGAATCTCGGAAAATCCTCTACGTCTCTTAAGCTAATCTGCTCAAAATGATATCTTCCGTTTGAGTAGTAAATTCTTAGGTAGAATGTTTTGCATATTTCAGTCATCGCATCCATCCACGATTTACCGATCATCGGACCTTCATGGATTCTTGCCATCGTAGCGGGATCATCGGTAAAGTTTTTCATGTCATGCTCGTACCATTCAATTGAGGTATCAAACATTACATCTGGATCAGGATATTCGCCAGTCATTTTGGTTTTCTCCATTCCGCGCGTGAAGAACTCTATTAATGTCCTATGCTTTTCATCGTCAATATCCCTGGTGAATAGATAGCTAACACCTGGATCTTCTTCCTCTGTCTCGTTTGTATAGGTTAGTTTTTTTACCCATTTGCCGCCACCTACACTTGTCCATCCTGCACCGGGTGAGTTTTTAGAATATACTTCCCTCCTTGCCCATGTTGTTGTTGACCACCAAAGGAATGCTACCTGTGTAACTTTATGCTCCACAACGATCCAATCCGTAGCTTCCGGACCATCAAATCCAGGTGGGAATGTGTCATAAGGTGATATTGCACCACTTTTTGAATAGTACACAATCTGCCCTACCTCTGAAATGTAATCCTCTGTTGACCATCTCGTTAATCCGCAAACCGCTGTGATCCGCATCAATGGCACTGATTCATCCGACCAAGTGCATTGATCGTAAATCATCGGACCGATAAATTTCAATACATCATTATCGTAAACAGCCACTAAAAAACGACCCTCAACGGCTCCGGCTATGTCGACTAAAATATCATCGGTTATTCCGTACGTTACACCCTTCTTTGCTTCAGGTGTGGTGCGTAGGTACATACCGAATTGAATCGATGAGGTCTGAACACCCGGCTTTAAATCCTGTGACAATCCCTCGAATGACATATCCAATCCGACCCCTTCAAAATTGACTACCCCCGCCACTGATTCGGTATCGAGTATCTCGATCTTTCGGGTTATAGGCGTGCCGCCACTGCCCGTAATGGTTGTGTTGTAAAAGGTTGATCTGTATCGGATGTTAGCTGCCAACCCTAGAAGATTATAAGATTAGAAGATCCTCGCCTTTGTCCTTTGTATTGAGCGCGTGAAGTAGCGTATAGAAGATCATCACCTCTGACTACTAATTGCATCGCACCGCCACCACCGCCCATTTGCGAAGCGATCTTTCCGGCAAACTCATTAGTTCGCTCCCACGGCAATGCCATTTCTTTTCCTGAAGGGTTATCCCCTAACATTGCTAGCATCGGACCGTTACCAGCCCCTCCACCCATTGCGAGTTTTGGGACCTTCATCTTTCCGATCATGCCCTCAACTACTCCGATCGCTGCCATACCAAGTGTTGCGCCTATGATTATACCAGCCACACCCGTTTTGCCCGCTTCGTTTGCGATTGCCTTAGCGAGAGATGCAGCTAACATAGCCTTTACTGTTTGCGCCCCTGCGAGTAGTGCCGCCTTACCGAATGCCGCCCATGCATTACCTCCTTCTAATAGAGATTCCGCAACGCTAGACATTACCGAAGCGATCGTATTGCCTAATTCTAAATATCCTTCATTGAGCATCTTGACTTGTTCGCCATGCTCCGATACCATGCCCTCACCTCCGAATCCTTCTGGAACCCTGAAAGCCGATGCGCCCGATCCGAATCCAGCCATGCTAACCCCGTCTGGACCGTCCTCGATTGCTCCCTTTGTGAACCCTGCACCAACGTTTGCGAATGCGTCCAGTAGTCCTTCCGTTCCGCGCGGACCAGAGAAGTTTCCACTCTTTATCCATTCGCTTGCCTTGACTAAATCCTGAACTACCTTTTCGGCTTTTGGTGTTGGGTCTATAATTATGTCATCTTTACCTTCAATCTTTCCTAAGTATCCAGAGAGTCCTCCGCCTCTGCTGGCTCTGCCTCCAAGTTGATCGCGCCCGCTTGTTATGTCTAGTATTTCTTTGGCTTTTCCGAAGTTTCCAGTAAATAATTGACCCATTGCCATAGAAATACCGCCTAGCATGTGAGCATTCTTATCAGACGCAGATCCTTGACCAGAATATATTTTCGCAGATCCTTTTCGCATTGCGGCTAATCGTGCCTGATAATCTTCGTCCCCTTGAACGCCCTGTATAGATTGAAGTCCCTCGCCAATTCCCATTGAAGCCAATACAGCAAGGCCGCCTTTAACTGCGCCAGTGCCTAATGACTTTAAATTGACCTCCAATAATTTAAGTGATACAGCCAGTTTTGTAATATTTCCAGCGAGTATCAAAGCGGGGCCAGCCAACGCAACAAATGCGCCAACCTCAACAACCATCTTTTTAGTTTCGGGACTTAGCTTTGAAAACCAATCCGTTAACTTCTCAAACTTTTCAATGATCTTATTTAAAAGAGGTAGAGCCTGTTCACCGAATTGCTCCATTAAATCCCCAAAACGATTTTGAAATTTTGTAAGCGGATCGAGATTACCCATCTCTTCAGCGTATCCAGAAAACTTTTGCGTTACTAAATCAATAGCAGCACCGGCCTTTAACTGTTCTTTGGTCATGTCCTTGATGCCCGGAACTGTCTTTCCTAGACCACCAGCAACACCCAATGTCGTTTTGTGCAACATCGACATAGCTTGATCCAATCCGATTCCAAGACCTGCAGCCAATCCAACCGCTGCGGTCGTCATCTTACCGATCTCTTCCTCTCCATGACCCAACGCAGCCGCCCAAGCCTGAACGCCTATAACCGCATCATCCGCGTAGATCGTTGTTTTCTGAATCGCTGCGGCTTGTTTGAGTAGAGCCGTAGAGGTTCCACCCAATGCAACCTCTAACTTTTTGACCGCCTGCGCCTCTTCCTGATACGCCTTGATGGATTGACGCATAGCCAAAAGAAACGGAGCGGTAAAACCGATCGACATTTTCGTGCCGATTGATTCCATATTTTTGGCAGTAGTCTTTAGGTTGCGTTCAAAAGCCTTTAAACCTTTGTCCACATCCTTTGCATCTAGTCCAAGACGGACCATCAATGACCCGATCGTTTTTCCTGCCATTACTTTTTATTTGGGAATAAAGGGACTAGTATCATCCCTTCATCCATTTTAGCATTCCATTTCTTCAACTCCTGATTTTCCCACTCGGTTAAATCATCTCGGTTCCCATCGGTTGACAGCTTGACAAAATCCTGAACTCTCAATTTCTTATCGGCATGAGGTTGATATGAAGCCCACATAATATGCCTTGCTACATCCCAATCGTGTTCTCTGGATTCCTTTAAACCCTGCGACCTCGCCTCGACAAAATTGAAAAGCTCCCTATCGGTTGACTTCCAAAATTCAGATATTGACATTCCGAACTTTACAGCCAACTTCATTTTTGCATCAAGTGTTAGCGGCTTTTGCTCTTTGCCGCTTGTTGCTTTTTTGGACTTTCAGGATCTTCCTTTGGTTGTGATTCAATCCAATACTTTATAGCCTGTTCCAAAACGCTGTCATCTTTTGACACCCATTTATTAAATGATTCAAAAGTGTTGTAAGGGAAAGGCTTGTTCCTTTCTGCGCATGGAACCTGAATAGCCGTCCATATCAAGCTGTAGAATACTCGCGGCTTCCATGTCATAAAGTTTCTTGACATGGTGGTGAGCTTATCGTATGGAATCTCGTTGTAATCCTGCCAAAGAGTATTAGCTTCTTGATCGAAGCGAATAGGAAATTCCTCTCCGTCTTTTGTTTTAATGTAGTTAATCATTATTATTAGTTTGGTTTGGAAAAAAGGGGGAATTTCACCCCCTTGATATTTATTATCCTACAACTCCAGATGCACCTTTGCCAGTTACCTGAACCTCACCAGAAAAAGAGGCGTTACCCTCAACTCCAGATGATGCAATTGAGATAGAAGTGATATACCCGTTATAGGTATAAGTTGAATCGCCAGTAGTAGTTGATGCTACCTTGCAAGTCACAAAGCCGCGCAATGTTTCACTATCAAGCGTTGCGTACCACAATGCAAAATCATTCGTGCCATCTTCGCTATGAAGGGCATTGAATGAAATTGTTTTGGTTCGCTTTCCTTCTAGACAAGAATAGTGACCCGCGCTATCTTGGTTCGTAGTCTCTCGAACCGAATGAGAAAAGTTAAGCGTTACGTCTAGAGACGTTCCGATAACGGTATGTGTTGAACCTCCAGCCTGATCGACATAGAGCCTCAATTTTGTGCCGTTCATTACACCGGTAGTTGCCATAGTATATTAGATTTTAAGTGTTAAGCCTTTTTTGTTTGTGGCTTTCCGGCTTTTGCCTCTGCCTCTGCTTTTTCTTTTTCGCATTGTGCAATTATTGCCTTTGCTGTTTCATTGTCATCTGGTGGATCGCCTAGAAACGCCTCACCTCCTAAGTCGCCAAATCTTGGATTGGCATTACCGATGACTGTACCGTCTTTTAAGTAGATCGGATTTTTAAACCTGTATATCTTGCTCATATTAGTTTAGAGTTGAGTAGTAAATCCAATAGCTTATACTTCCTGCGGTCGCTGCGTTAAGATTCGCCCCGACTGAAGTAGCTGTTACTTTTAAATCTGTTGTTGCGCTCATACTTTCCATTGTTGCACCATTCATTAGCGCATCCAAGTCAAGCGTGAAAACCGATTGATTAAAAATGTATTTATCCAGATCGCCAGTCTTTCCGACCTTCAGCGAATAGGCAGAAATCGAACCTCCCGTAAATGCCACGGTCGCCTGTCCTGTGATAAGATGCAGAACGCCTTTAGCCGGTAAGGTGAATCCTAAATTGATCGTGTTGGTTAGTGCCGCTGTGGCAAAATCCGCATAGGTCAGCGTTACTTTGGTTCGATAGATCACATTTGATCGAACCGTAATTACTCCGTTCGTTACCTCTGTGGTTCCTTCGCCAACGACACGGACAAAGTAATCCGTTGAAACTCGGTACAAGTCCATATCAGGAATGAAGTCATCAAATGAATTATCCTCCTGAACTGAATCGATCCCGTTATCATAATCACCAAGACCCGAACTTGTCCGGCTCCATGTTGATCGTAAAGCATTGTCAACATCATGCGCAACCGTGAACGCATCTAAATCAGAAATCGATCTTGATTGCTTCGCGTATGTATCAACCTGAATCCTGAATGTATCGACCGCTGATCCGTTGTCTTGTGTGGGTGTCGGAACTCTCGAAACGATCGACATCACTACGAGCGGGTAAGTAGATGATTGTGGAGCCTGAGCAACATAGATACGGCTCCCCGCGTCCGTACCCGCAAGGATAGCAGAATCACGTAAGAACTTAATCGCATCTACAGCCGTATTGCCTAACATCTATTTTTTTGTTTCGATATATTTTCCTAGATCATCCAACATGACCCGTACTATTTCCTGTGCTTTACTGTCAAGCGCTGGTCGCACATATGGAGTTGCTTTTGCTCCTGGGTGCATCGCTCCTTTGCCGCTGACAAATTTTCCTTTATATCCTAAGCTGTGCGGCCTTGTCCCGTATTCGACAAAGTGGGCATAGAATGGATTTTCGTCTTTCGTTTTCTGCGAAGTCTTAGCTGTAAATCTTCGCCTCACTCTTGGCGCAACAAACAATGATGAAGGGTCTTTGCTCCACTTTGGCATTATCTTGATACTGTTGTATAGCTTGCCTCCGTCATCAACTAGCGCACTCAATACGCGCCTCTTTTCTTCCTCCACCAAAATCATTGCGCCTCGCTTTAACGCCTTCCTAACTTCGTTGACATTGTGCTTTGTCAGTATTGATTTGAGTGTTTTAACCAACTCATCAACCCCTTCGACTTTAGCAAATCCCATTATGTTTCGATCAGTCTAGCTTTGATAATGTGGAACCAATTGCGCGATGTCATTTCAATCGCGTAGATGTCGTAATACTTTGAGTTCCATAGCAACCATTTATATTCAGTATTTGTCGCATCGTACCTGACCTGAACTTCAATCTCGCTGACAAACTTTTCTTGGTTTGTGCCTAACTCTTTTTCATCCGTATTGAGATAAGAAATCCGCGCCCATACATTCGTGCCGCTTGCTACTATTCCGGTCTGATTAAAGCCATACCCTCCGTCCGTTTCGGTTCGTGTAGCGAATTGGATAATCTCATCCATTTCGCTAAAATTTCGCATCTCCTTTGATACCGATTTGTTCTTCAGCATCTTAGTATACTTTCATCCTCAATCCAGACGCAAGCCTTTCCACGATTGACATATCAGCCGCTTTATCATTCACTCTGCAGTCGTAGAAGTACGCACCGATTTGATAGATTAACTCAATCGCAATAGATGGTATCGTTGAATCTGTAGCCGTTAAAGCCATCGTGACCTTGATCGCATCTTTACGGTCGTATAATTCAGGAAGACTTGCAGTGTCTAAATGAAGGATGGAGTTTTGCTCATCGACTTGCTCTAACCACAACTCACCGGCTCCGACCGATAATGTCTGAATCGTATTGTTCGTGTCGTAGTAAGTGATTACGGTCGTGGAAAGTGTGCCGTTAATCGGTAGCTCGTATTCTCCGTCATCCCATCCGTCCGCGATCAGCTTTAAAGACTTGTTTACAAAGTTCATCCAGAGAATACCCTCGACATATTGAACCGCTGCATTGAGAGATAGATCAATAGTAGCTGTATCGTTCGCATAGGTCATTTTCAGATATTCCGAAAAGTCCGCAGCTGATACGCCTGTTGCGTAGGTATTCCCCTGGATTACACTTAGTATTTTCACTTCTTTATCGCTTTCTCTTGCGGTTTTACTTTTGCATTTTCGGTCGGTGTGCGAATTTCAAAGGCAAACTTTGCCCTTATCAGATCATCGCCTACCTCTTTGGTCACTTCGTACTCGTGTCCATTGTTGTAAGCCTGATCCGGTCCGGCACAGCCGATTAACATTTTGATCCTCATCAGTCTCTTCGCTTATACGCCCACGCAACTTGCATCTTATTCGATTGGGTCGCACCGGTATTGACAATCTTGGCTCTCCACTTGTAGTAGGAGAAGTTGTCATCATCGTAAGTCAGGTATTGAGATGCTGCTCCATTGACTGTTAGGGTAGTAGTCCAGGGAACCCAAATCGTACCGGCATCATCAGCCGCAAACTCAATAGATACTGTTCCGGCTGTTGCGCCTGAGAGAGAATCTGTTTTGATGACGATAGCCAAAGAGCCATTGTCTCCATAACCGGTCTCTGTTGCTCCACTTGTTCCGGTCGGATAGACGTAATGCGTCTGTGAGGCTGAGGACGTATCAGGCGTTTCCAGTTGGAACTCTTGCTTAAATTGAGCGTTCGCATTGAGCGCAAAAAGGACGATACAAAAAATAAATATCTGTTTCATTGATTGAATTTTTTTGAATGGAAAAATGAGAGAGAGGCCATTTAGACCTCTCTCATTTTTTTACGCTTGAATAAGGTGCTTGATCGCTGCGCTGTTGATGATGTCGCCATCAAATCGAGCATATACGAAGAACGCAACCGCTCTTTCCTCGAAATACCTCTCATTGGAGCGAGCCAAAACATATCCACCAACTTGGCGAATCTTGTAAGCGTCGAAATTTCCAAAGAGCATGGACTTCAATCCGGTCGTTGATGCTGGCATATCGTTGTTGATCCAGTAGCGATGTCCTTCCAGTGTATCAGGTGCGCCCTCACGGACTGACATCTGCCATAATGGACGATCATCGCCTGTACCAAATGACAGCTTTTTGATAGCTGCTAACTTGGCATCATTGAACATGAAACCAACTTTCGGACCTTGACGGTGAACAGGATCTACAGAATGAACCAGATCGACAATTTCATTTCTAGTCACAACCGTTGCGGATGCTGCGGTCTTGCCTAAAGATGATGCCGGAACCAATCCAAGAGGGGATGTAGTCGATCCAACACCAACCGTAAAGTCAAGATTCAACTTGCGCCCAACCCTTGCGGCTGCGATCTTTTGAACCTCGGCAATTACATCGTATGCAGAATCTTCAATCAATTCCCATCCAACTTTGATGATCTTTGATGTGTAATTGAAATTACCCAACACCACTTCGTCAAAAGTGGTATCGAGAACGACATCACCAACACCCTGTCCGATTATCGCGCCTACTGCGGTTGAATCGTTGATACGTGGTAAGTGAAGATCACCGCCTCCGCTTGATCTGTAGGCTATTCCGCAAGCCTCCATTGCGCCACCATACCAAAGCATGATGTTATACAACTCATTCGCCCACTCTTCAGGCATGGTGTATCCTCCCAAGTTTTGGGTAGAAGAGATAAGGGTTGAAGTACCCCGTTTTTCAGGCGCACCCAAAACGCTTCTTTCCTCATTGGAAATATTGCCATCACCACCGGCCATCCACTTAGCCAGAACTTTGCGGAACTCAGGCGTGTTTTTAGCGGCTTGAATAACTGATCTTTTCTCTGTCGCCTGTTCTGCAAGTACAGATTCATAGCTGTTCGCCTTGTCTTCAATTGATCCGTTTTTACGGACCTCTTCGATTTCGGCTGTAATCAAATCCATGTCAGCATTCGCCTTGTCAAAGAATGCGTTTTCGTCAGCGTTCGGATCGCGCTGAGCGGTACGGAGTTCGGCAAATTTATCTTTTACCTGCTCCGCGATGTTTGCCCTCTTTTCTAAGAGTTGCTTTTCTGATTTCATTTCTGTTGAATTTTTTATGAATAAATGATACGATGTACCTTCACCATCGCATCCAAATACTCGATGCCCCTGTGAGGTTTATTTAAAATGCTTCTTATTTCGTCTAGCTTTCGTTTGTCGATGTGTGTTTGTGGATATGCAGGAAATGCGGTTGGTGATACATCTACCACGCTTGAAACTTTCAGGATGTGCCGAATCAAAAGACCATCGGAATAATCCCAGTCGTCTTTTTCTACACTAAAACCGAATGATGATTGATCTACATCGCCTCGCCCAACGCTTACCAATAGATCGCGCCCGAATGAAGTATCTGCTACATCGCCTCGATAGAATAGCCCATCATCATCAAGGCTGACCGTCAATGTGCCTGACTTTGTACGTGCCAGGATCATGTGTGAAAGATGATCGTTGAGCATTCGCACGTCTGACATATCAGCTGCGTTAAATGCACCGCGTTCGATCACTTCGGTAAATCCCATATCAAGGCTGCGCACATCATACAATGCACCATGTCCTTCGATGATAGTACCACCATCACCTACCTTCCTGACTTCGCTTTTAAAGTTTCGTGTCTCTCTCATTCTGTTATCGTATTCATGTCCGCGCCAGGATCGGGTGTATTAGATTTTTGCGCTATCATTTCGTCTATCTTGTCGACAGGCAGCATATTATTTCCTTGTATGAAGTATCGCTCACCGCCCGTTACGTTGTTGCGCTTGATTAACTTCCTGATTTCGTCACGGTTCAGGATGGACATATTGAATAGCTTTTGATAGTAGTTACCCATCGTAGCCAAATCGCCATTGAGTAGGCCGGATTGATCGTAATCGAAAAAGAGTTTTCCTTGTTGGATAGATGGAACTAGCTTTCTTGTTAACTCTTGTTTGATCTTAGTGCACCAACCGTCTATCGTGTATTTTTTGAATTGGATATCACCTTGCTCCTGTCCTGCGTAAGTCGGTTTGTTCTTACCGTCTATCATGTACTCAGGTACACCGTAGATTCTCGATGTATCAGCAACCGATGAAGCCTTTACGGTTTCAAATCCTGATTCGACTATATTGGATTGGATTCTTTTGTACGTTGCGCCACCTTCAAGCCATGCTGTACCGCCTGCCTTTCCTGATCCACCAAATGCGCTATCCCATGAGGACTTTGCTTTCTTATATGCCTGATCGGTTAATAGGGTAGGGTGTTCGATCACGCCAGACAAAAACGCACCTTTTTCAAGGAACGACCTGATATAGTCCCTCATGGCCGCCTCAGATGCGAATGTGTCGGCGTGTGTTTTTGTGGTGTTGAATCCTGATAGGCCGTTAATTGACAAGCCCATGAAATGCACTACATCATCGGAGTGTAATGTCTTGCCGCTGACTAATACATAGACAAGGTGTTGCCCATCATCACCCATTAGAATATCACGAACCTGATCGTGTGGGATGATCTCTAATGCAGTCGCTATGCCTGATCCGTTGCGGTAAATTCTGGATATGCCGTTACCGGAAACAAGCGCATTAACTATCATCGCGCTCATCCACTCGTAAGGAGTGTATAGCGCATGAGGTGAAACGGCAATAAGTTTATTTAATGGGTGGGATTCGCGGAGTAGAATATCTCCGTCCGTTTGCTTCTCATAGAGATTGAGAGGCATGACCGCAAGGATGTCCTTCAGGATGTAGATAGCCCTCCACGCGGGAGTTATAGAAAGGACAGCATTCTCGTCGACTACGAAGGAGCGTCTACCTGTGAACATCCCCGAAAGATGTTCCATGATAGTTTTTGATTTATCTCCAAAATAATCGGTAGCCCTCTTTACTAAACCAGAAAAGGGGTTCGCCATGAGACAAAAAACGCCCTATCAGTTTAACACAACTAATATTTATCTAACAGGAAATCTAACATATATGAAAAGGTGGGTCAATGTAAAATCTTAAACTTTATTAAAAATAACTTGAAAAATGTTTGCATTTATCAAAATAGGTCTTATCTTTACATCATCAAACAAACAACAACATGGAAACTTTAGCAACAATCAGAATCGAACACAGAAACGCTCCTCAATTTTCAGCAGGCGCAACACACCAAGCCATGATCTGCACTAACAAACTTTCAAAGGCAGCACGTAAAAGCTGGATGGGTGTGAGCTACTGGACACCTGAGCAAATAGCTATCGGTTCTAGGACTAATGATGATGGCTCGTATTCAGTAATAATTGCAGCTCTTTAGCCATGCCAATTGACTACTCAAAATATCCGGATGATTGGAAGTCAGTCATCCGGCCTCGAATCCTCAAACGGGCTGGCAATAGGTGTGAATATTGCAATGTCAGGAATGGAGAAATCATCTTTAGAGGCACTATTTATGATGATCTGACAGAGGTTTACCAAACAGCTAACGGCAATATATATAGCGCTCATAATTCAAGGCTCCTACATAAAGCAAATTTTACAATTCCGGTTGAGTCGCTTTCTGGTAATCCAGAGCAAAAGGCAATCAAGGTTGTATTAACCGTATCACACCAAGATCACGACATAGCAAACAATGACGATGATAACTTAAAGGCTCTCTGTCAAAAATGCCATTTGCGCCATGATAGAATGTTGCATTTAAGAAGCCGTAAGTATGGGAAAAATCACAGGGATGGACAAACTAGCCTGATATGAAGAAACCAACACACGGAGGCAAACGCATCGGATCAGGTCGACCTCCTAAAGATTATACCACCGTTACCGTATCATTTCGCGTTAGATCGGAATGGGCTGATATTGTCAGGCAGTCCGTAAATAGGCTGATAAAGAGATTGGAGCGCAACGCTACACCCTGACCCGTCCTGACTTGGTATGCTTTATGTAGAAGTGACGACACGCCCGAAACGATGGGTAATTTTTATACATCCTTTCCCCGTATTCCTGAAGCCATGTTGTTTCAGTTAATTGGTAAGCCGCTTCACATCCTTCCGTATCGGATAAACTACCTTCGTACCACTTCATAAACTGCCTGACCTGTTCCCGTTTAGTTAATTTCATTGTACTTTTTTAAGTGAGTAAATCCTGCGAGCTTTTGCGAAGCTGATAAAGTCCTTATAAAATCGTTTCTTACCTGTAGCGGTTCGCATATCCTCAGCCATGTGATACGCGGCTCGGATCGTTTTGGTTAGTGATAAGCACTTATCGAAAAGCTGAAGGAATAGAATGATCTCATCTCGTTCCCGTTTTACTCTGGATTCTGTTTTCTTTGTCATATATTAAGTTTACATAAATCGCACTCCTTCGCTATACATCCCTCCGACCGTTCGTTGATATTCCATGTATTGCCCCAATGCCATTACCATAGCGACAACGCCATCAACCTTCTTATCAGGATCTTTCTTTGATACCTTTATATTTCCAGTTGAATCTCTTACGATCTCTACATTCTGGAACATATACCTCATTAAATCATTCCCGTCATGAACTACGCTTCTAGAGTGAAATAACTCTTCAAGCGTACGGGTTGGGGTGTTCATGTTTTGTATTGCCTGTGAGAATTTGAGCATATTAAACCCGTCATTAGTCAGGTCAATAACTATTTGGGTGGAGTTTGATATGTCGTACCCGATGTCGTAAATCTGGATTTCGTTTCTGAAGGCGTTTAACTCATTCCTTGCGTATCCGTAATCAGTCGTATTACCTGGTGTCACATTTAACCACCCGTCCCGCTGCCATTCGTTGTATGGATAGCCTCTACTGATAGCGACTTCTAGTGCTTCCTGACATGTCCATGTGTATAGCTTGAATAAGTATTTGCCCCCGTTCATTTCAGGATCGAACAGAAACGCAACACACGTCAAGTCTCTGGTCTGCCCTAAGTCCATGCCGCCCCAACACATTACGCCACGGGCTGCCTGATCTTTTATATCAACCTCGCCCTTACATTCCAGAAAGACCTCATCCTTGACCCATGACAATTTGGAGTGAACCCACATATTGAGGTTCTTTGTCTTGAAATCCACCTCTGCCGTTGGTCCTGTATTCAATGCCTTGTTGAATAGGTCCATCATGTTTTCAATCCGAACCGTCCGACCTATTGATGGATTAGCTTTCGGCCACAATGCCGGATCTTTCCAGTCGTCACCCTCGTCTAGCGTAAATATTAGGCTAAATAAGTCGTCCGCTGTGATCGTACCGTTCAGCATCTTTACCGCTTCGTCTCTTGTGATCCGGTAACAAGGACCTTGCAGATTAAATCCTGCCGTTGTGATGATGAAGTGAATCGGCTGGGACCGCATCACCATAGCATTAAGGTGAATGTCAGAAACGTACGATGTTGGATGCGCGTGGTATTCATCCACCGCAGAAAATTGGGGATTGATACCGTCCATCGATCTTGAATCGGCTGGTAAAGGCTCGATAAAAGTTTCTGTTTCCTCGATGTAGATCCGTCTCGCATTGGCGTTAATCATTCGCCTCAATGCGTGGCTATCTTCCCGTAATCTTTTAGCCATTGTTAGCATCGGCCTGAATACGTGCATGGCTTGTTCCCGCTTCGTAGCTACTGAGTAGATTTGCGCTCCATCTTCTTTGTCGAGTAAGGCGCAAAGCAATCCGATCAAAGCCGCTATCTCTGACTTGCCCGATTTCTTAGCCGTCTCCCAATAAACACGCTTAAATCTGCGCTTTCTGGTATCCTTTCGCTTCCATCCGAACAGGCAATACAGCGCAAAACATTGGAATGGAAGCAGATTAAACGGTGTCCGAGCGTAGTCACCCGATGAATGTTTGAATAATTTGGCAGCTTCTAGATACATTTGAGCCGTCCGATCATCGAAATAGAACCCCGATTTCGTATCTTTTAGGTCTGATACATGCCGTTCAACCGCCTGTCTGATATAGACACAGACCAATTCCTTTCCAGAAATTACGTCATCGATATAATCTAAGGCTCTTTGGTGAAACATTTATTTCGTTTCGATTACCTGAGCCGGTTCAGCCTCGAACTTCTTGTGCAGTTGCGTAAACGGATCCTCTGATTCGCTACCGCCTGTCGTATTGAACACCGCAATATCTTCCCGCGCTTTTGGTCCGATTCCTAATAGATCGTAATACTTCAAAACCCGGGTATCGATCTTGTCCACTACCTGAAACTCAGGCGACATCTGCCGCGCTCCGGTTTCAAAGGTTTGGATCATCTCTGCCTGTTTCAAATCCTTGATAGCCTGAATGTGCAGAGACTTCCAATATGCTGCCTGTTCGACCAGAATAAAATCAATAGCCCACATCGAATCGACCGATTGAAGATGCCGGATTAGCCTCCGGTATATTTCTTTACCCTCAGGATTAAGCCAATCGGGTGGATCGGTCGGGTGTTTGCCGCCTGATTCGAGTAGGCTTGAAGGAGGTTTGGGTGTGGCTTTCTTATGGTTCACTAGCGTTCCGGCTAGCTCCTTTCGTTCGTTAGACTTTGATTTCATGCTATTTACGTGTTATAACTTTCAATATATTCTGAAACATTTGAAACCCCCTCCCCCAAGAATAGACTAAAAGTTTCTGCTGA
>Ga0172380_10001391_pt1 | contig 41586 bp, 56 predicted proteins | sample Leawe162metaG_FD_119747 | JGI IMG/M metagenome (GOLD analysis project Ga0172380, IMG submission 119747) | Leachate microbial communities from a municipal landfill in Southern Ontario, Canada - Leachate well 162 metaG | ecosystem: Engineered > Solid waste > Landfill > Unclassified | place...
AGACTGTAAAACAGTTTATCCAAGTTGCGCGACAATATCGAGATGCCCTTTCTAAGACCTATACTCGCAAGAATAGAGGACTATTGGCAAGAATGAAAGCGGCTGGAATCTCCTCTGACCTTATACAGGCTAATGTTGACCCCGAGAAATATTTAAGTGGATCTGGAATGGTCGACTTGACTAATTTAGCTAAGTAGGTGGAATCATGCCTGATAAAATTGAGTTTAATCACGGTGATAGTTCTTGGTATGTTGGGGGTAAGAAAGTTTCTCCCTTTGTATCTAAAGATGTACTTCAATTTCCCGACGGGAGATCTATCCCAATTGCTAAATTAACCGAGCAACTGGGTCCAGAGGTTACAAATCAGTGGATTACACCAGAGGCAGAAATAAAACCTCCCCAGATTGGGGGACAGGAAGATATTTTTGGTAGTAGAGTTTCTAATATCTTGGAGTCGGTTCGAAGTAAATTGCCTAAGCCTATCGCAGATCTATCTCGACGACCGGGAGTTCTTTTAGGTTTAGCAGGTGCTACTATAAATCCAATGTTAGCAATTGCTGGTGGTGCATTGGGCAATCTAGCAGAACAACAACAGGCAGGTGAAGTAAATCCACTTGAAACTGCGGTTCAGACAGGAATAGATTTGGGTGGAATTTATGCAGGAGAAATTCCAACCCGATTATTAGCTTCAAAATTAAGTCCGCGTCTGGTTGGATCTTATACTCCAGGAACTAGGTTATTCTCGAAGGAGGCAGGAGAACTTGCACCTACACTTAGAGAGAAGGCTATTGCTGTTCTTGGGAGTAAGTTGAATAAGTCAACTCCTGAGGAAATTGCCTCTCTATATGAGCAGGTTCCAGGAACTACAACCACCTATCTTAAAGCTCTAGAACCTACTGTAGGTGAGATAACAGGTAGTGGATTTGCCCAGTTTGTTGAAAATGCCTTAGAGAATCGCGGAATCTCGAATATTCAGGCGGGGCAAAAGATTAAAGTAGGTGAACTAATAGGTCAACTGCGCGGCCGACAATTAGGAACAAGGGCAATTCAAAAGGAGATTCCGCAGGAAATTTTAGGTAAAGAAATACAGGAGGGAATGCGCGCGGGGAGAGAATCGCTGAAAGGAGAACAGAGAGTTATTTGGAATGGCATTAGGTCTGTCCTTGATGAGAATAAAGTAACCGTCCCTGTTGTTGTTGGTAAGGAACCTTCTACAATTTTAGATGCCGCGGGTAATGCTACCATGCAAGATATAGTAGAACCTCGAACATTTCGCGGACTTATAGATACTACAAATACTCAATCTGTCCTAGGAAAGTACAAGGATATGATCGAAGGCATATTCTCTGAGGATAAAATAAAGAGTATGCCCGATAGACTGGCAGCTAAGTATAATCTTGTTAAACAAACTCTTTTAGATTTCTCAGAGCCTACTACCATTAAACTCGAAGGAGGAGCTAGTGCGGAACTTTATAAAAAGGAATTTGAAGTAGCTAAAAACATTAGGACAAGTATTGAAGGTATTTTGCGTAATAAGAAGGCAATGGACTGGACTTTTGATGAAAAGATTCTAGGCGAGATTAGTTCTGCGCTTGGACAGGATATTGAAAAAGGGGCAGAACAATTTGGTATCTCTGATTTACTTACAACTGCTAATAAGTTAAGAAAGAAGCAGCAGGAGATCTATCCATCTAATGTAACTGCGTTTATAGAAAGAAATCGTTATCAAGATGCTTACTCCTCCGAAATCATTCCTAAAGTAATTGGAAGTTCTGAGCGCACGCGGGAAATTTGGAATGCTACTCCGTTGACTCAGCGTCCTATAATTAAGGCCAGCGCGTTTGAGAAAGCTATAGAAACTTCCTCAACTGCTAAACCTAACTCGTTTGATGCGGATAAATTCTATAACACGATTACGGATGCCAATAGCGGTTATAGAGTTATATTCTCTCCAGATGAACTTAAGAACTTTAAGGATTTCGCTAATGCCGTGGGTAAAGTTTCTGAACCTTATAGAGAGACAGGAAAGACAGCTTTCGAGATCCGACGTGCTTCGATTGCATTAAATGCCGGCGCGGGGGTAGTTTCGTCTTTAGCAAGGGGTGGACCAACGGCGGGTTTAATTACGGGGGCCTTAGGAAATACAATTATATTCTCCGCGAAAGACTTCGCCAAAGCATTCTTGAAACCGGGTGTTGCTAAACTCTCCATTGAACTCGCTAAGGTTGACCCAACTAGCCAGAAAGCAAAACTAATGACGAAAGCGCTACTTTATAGTCTTCGAGGTACGCGCGTGATGATGGGAATAAACCCTGACTTTATGCACCCTGGATTTGTTAATGACCAAGGGCAAGTTCAGAAACAAGATTAATCCTCTATCACTAAAGTTAGCTTATACGTAGTATGTGTCTCTGTATCATCCCTTTCGAATATTCTCAATTTGCCCTCCCAGTAATCAATTTCAACTGAGCTTAGTTGAGTTCCGATGGGATACTCTCCAATAGGCTTCTTGAGGATTATATTATAATAGATATCCCTTAAATCTTCTACGATATCGTGTGCTGTCCAGGTAAACCACTCTGATACCATATTAAACTCCTTTCGTCTGAAGAAATCTCTTAGTACATTCCTTAGTAACAAGACAAATTTCATCCTGGGAGAACGTCTTTCTCTCGCCAAGAGTCTTAAAGTAATCTAATAGATAACGTGCAAATGTTCGGACTACCATTGCCTCATTCGGAGACATAATATTCTTACCTTTACTTGTGACGTCTCCCTCTCTTCGTCCGATTTCGTAATTGATTTCTTTACGAAGACTCTTTTCTATATTCTGTTCTTCCAGCCACTTGAGGTAGTCGATAGGAACTTCCTCGAATTCAAGATCCTTGTATTTTCCGAAAGGCATCTTCATGTTAATCTCCTATTTGATTTGATCTGCGAAAATCTTAGTGCACTTGCCGGTCATCCGATACCCTATCTCAGCTCCGTTCATGACCATTTCGATCATGCCTGCTTGCTCCAAGGTTACCAGTAGTTCATCAAAATCTTTCGCGGAAAAATCTGCCCAATGGCGCAAGAGAAATTCTCTGCGCGAAAGTATTTTCTTGCTCTCTGCCCATAGTTCGGATAAGAATACACTTCCGATTTGCGCTACTGAACTTTGTCCCATGGCTGTTGCATACTCCTCGTAATTGGCTAGTAGTTGAGAACAATCATTAATTGCTTTCTCAACACAACATTCTTGAATCGTTGTATCCCTATGATCCGAGATTGCTAGAATCATAGAAATCTTTAAAACGCCTACATGAATCCTACCTAGTATACCAGTTTTATCCTTTTTTAACTTGTAAGCAGCCCGCAGTTTCTTGTACCAGGTATCGTATAAATCATAGGCTGCATCTGTGATCTGCATCGCCCCCCGAAACTTAGTAAGAATCTGAATTTCCTCAACCAGTTTATCTATTCTATATTTATCAATATCCACCCGCAAAAGTGAGTTTCCTGCTCGGAATTCATCGGGTTTGATAAAGAAGGTTCTACCTAAAAGACCACCATACACGGCCTTATTATTGTACACCTCTTTTAACAGGGTTTCATTACTTGCAGCCAGCATGGATAGGCACACATGTGAGACTTTACTCTTTCCTGACTTTAAAGCAACTACATATTCCTGTTTATAGTCATATAGATCAGTTAGAATTCTTATACTTTGAGGATCATCCACAAAGAAAGCGGATAATTCTCCAGCAATAAGAATACAACTTCCCCCCTTTATCAGATTTCCTGTCTTCTTATCCATCTCGGCGGAAGACAGATCCTCAATTACTTGCTGAATGCTGGCTCGGCCCTGGATAATCTTGGTATTCTTGATTGCGAAAAGAAGATCGGATGCCTTATTCAATGGAACTGACTTTCTACTTTCAGCTGAATCAGCAAGAAGAACTACGTAAATGTTTGGATATGTTTTGTACACTCCACTGTCATACCAAACATTATCCCGTAAGATTGCGGCTATAGTCGCATAGGCTGCCCATTTCCAAAATGCCGTGGGTGACTCAGCTTCTTCATATTTTTTAATAAAGTTATCAACAAATGACACCTTATCCCCTTCCGACGTAAATATACGATCCTCTGACGGCGATTGAAAGTTTTCGTCCTTTACGAGAAGCAGCATTGCGTAAATGTTGTGCAATATGGATAAGACTTCCAGTTATTAAGAATCGCACAATCTTTCCTGGTGGAAGTTCATATACCGTATCAATGATTTTAACTAGAGTTCCGGGGGATAGGCGATTGATAGTCTCTAACGGAAATGCAGTCGCATCTACTATTTCGTAAGGCAGATCGTTCATTTTATTCCTTTCATCTGACCCCAACTGTTTCCATATTCTAATTCACAGGGTATTACTAACTTATACTCTCGACTAAGTGAGCAGAAAGTAAAATCAATCGGCTGCTCCGCCTCCTCCTTGTAGACTTTAGTATATTCATCTAATTTGTCTTCGGGAATTTCCGCCATTGCTGAGTCATGACCTTCATATACAAATTCAGCCCAAGGTAACCGTTCGGCGACTCTTACCATTGTAAACTTAGTAGCATCTGATATAGTTGATTGCTGTATGTATGCGATAGCTTCGTTATAAAGATTCTCATCTAACTTGGCAAAGAAATCTCGTCGCCGTCCGAAGGGTGTTCTAAGTCTTCGAGTCTTCTTAACAATATCCCTAATTTCTCTATGGAATACTCCACGAATATTAGGAGAAGCTTGATGAATTTTGCTCAAAAGCTCTCTCGACATAACTATAGGTATATGCGTTTGTTCACTGAGAGTATACTCCTTCATATTATTATTGGCTGCATGGCGCACGATCTTTCCCATGTGATATTCATTAGTGCCTTTCTGGATCTGATCCGCGGGAATACTGTAAAGCCAACTAGCTGTTAATTTATGGACTCCAGGGGGAATATCAAATTGCTTTAGAAGAGCATAATCCTCAGCCATAACTGCAACTGCTCGCGCTTCTGCTTGACTTAAATCTCCTTCAACCAATAGTTTTCCGGGCGGGGCAATATACATGTCCCGAAGATCGCGACCGTAATATTGATCCCCAATCTTGAATCCGTGTTTCGGAAGTACTTGTAATGATCCCCCAAGTTGAACCTGTTTTAATTGTTTATCCTCCCAATACATAAGAGTATCTAAACTCTTTCCCCCGCTGGTTCGTCCTGTCTCAGTTCCGAAAAGTTTGTATGATGTCCGAAGACGATTATCGGGATGAATTGGAATACTGGCATATTGAATAAGTTTAGTTACTCGCCTCCAATCAATGATAAGCTCTAGGATTGTTTTACCAAGTACTCTCTTGACATTATCCTCCGCATGGAACAAAAGAAGATCAGTAAGTGCATCTTCTTCCGTGGTCAACCTCATATTTCCATTCGCATCTTGCTTATGCTTCGGCGGGAATTTTAACTCTTCATAGAGAAGTGCTTGAACTTGCTGGGGAGAAGCAAGATTTATAGTGTGACCTATAATAATTTCTAGGGTCTTCCGTTTTATGTCCGCGAACGTGGTATACTTGGCTATAGTCTCTTCTCGTTTCTTTAGATCTACAAGTATTCCTTTCCCGTTTATTTTCTTATATAGTTTCATTAGCGGAATGGTTCGTAGGGCATAAAACTCATCTAATTCCTCCTCCTTAAGTTCATTTTGCTGAGCTTTGTGGATTTTCCAAGTTACGATGGCATCTTTAGCGTTATAAGCGTAAAAGCGATTCCTGTCATGTAGTCTTGGGTTGAAATCCCGTCCTTCATCCTTATAGTAAGGTTGTTCCGTATACATACTTGTCCAGAAACCTAGATTCTTAGGCAGTTCTGGATAGAGTAAATGAGCCGCTAACATAGTATCGCCAACTATGTTATTTACCCTGAAGCCGTAGCGTTCTAGTATTTCCCAGTCAAATGCTATGTTTTGATTTACCTTGGGGATATTACTTCTAAGGAGCTTATCTACTTCATACCAAAGAAGTGTACGATTACCTGAATCAATGTCTTGGTCGATTAAAGGGACGCAGACTCCTTCTTTGCCGTCGACAGAAAATCCTATGCAGGTTAAGATTCCGCAAATCGTCTCAATGTCAAAGACTATATATTCTGGAGTTCCTATTCGGGCCAACCAATTCCTAAAAGACTGTACTGTCTTGGTTACCCATATGATATTATTGTCTTTTAGAGGTTCGGTATTATCTTTGTTAGCTACAACGCGTTTAATATCGAAGCTAACGATCACGCGGCGGGACCAATCTTCAGCTAATTGTTGATTGTTGAAGGTGGGAATAATTCTAAGCGGCTTGTTTAATCTTTCTCTTAAGTACAGGACGGGCGGAAGTATTGATCCCCTGTACTTATTTATGCTATCTACCCCAGCTAAAAGCTTGAGAGATAACTCTCCGAGTGGTACAATAACATTCGGCTGTACGGCTAGAACTTCTTGATAAACTATCTCTTCATAGTCTAGTGGCTTAGCTCGTGCAATTGCCTCAAAGACGGCTAAGCGAAATTTCTTCTTTGCCTTTCCTGCATATGAGATCTCATCTTTTATGAATAGAGTCTTATAGCAGGAGTCTATCTTAAGGCCATTATCAGAGCAAACTTGGCGAAAGTATGATAAATTAGATAAAGCAAAGCCATTAGCTAAGTCATTCTTAGATGGATAGTCGCCAATAAGCATAATATCTGCATTGTCGGGTCCGTTAGATACGATCATTCTTTTGTTCTTGTCCTAATATTTGTTGTAATTCTATCGAAACTTCTGAGAGTAACTTTGCTATAGTGGGTATAGATATAGGAATAGTAATTGGATCTTCTTGTTTAATAATAGCTATTTCATGGATGTCTTTGAATAAAATTGTAGGTTCTTGTGCGGAATGAAGCGCAAATTTAAAGTTTATCTTACATACTTGGCATTTCCATTTTTGATAGTTCGGTTCTATTTCATCAACGGCAGCGGAGCCACAAAAAGGGCAGTACATGAGAGTCTCTTTTCTCCCTTTCACGATTTATGGAACGGAAAGGGATAACGATCCAGGATTTTATCTAGAATCCCGAACTAGAACGCGGGCGTCGTGTCGGCGTCGTAAGGCAGAAAGTTCGTAACCTTATTGACCAGGCGGCCGTCATAAGGTTCGTTATCCACCTTAATTGTTAGTTTGGCGCCAATCAACTTGTCGGTATCGATGATAACTTCCTCTGTGATTTTTTCGCCCGTGGCTGCTTCAACAAACGGAATGGCCATTCCCATGGCCTTACTGTTGAAGTTCGTAGTGAGCTCTCTTTCATCCACATCTAAAACGAACTTCGTCTCAAAATTCAAAGACAACTTGTCCTTGGATGCTTTCGGTACAATTGCTGATACCTTACATTTGTACCAGCCGGGTTCAAGTGTTTGCTGTCTAAGAATATCTTGTTTGCTGATGTTAATTATAGGCATTTCTAATCCTCTATCTCCTCCAAATCGACGTCAATGTCAAAGAGTCCTAAGGGAATTAAGTCTGGATCTTTTATTATAGCATCAAGAATTAAATCCTTTACTTTGGTAGAAGAAAATTCTCCCTCGATATCTGTCTCCGCGTTAATCGTGATCGCGTAATTCTTCACTGTTCGATTCCTCCTTTACTAACTGTTTGTCTGGTAAATATTCCCCCTGATATTCCACTTGAATTGATTGTATTGTAACTTGGCCTACTCTATAGGCGCACAAATCAATCAAGCCTTTGAGGGTACTAACTACGTCCCCTTTGAGGGTATTAGCTACATCTTGATAGTCTTCGCTAACAAACTCAAAGCTAATTTTTACCTTGTACATCCCTCTCTCCTTTCAAGAAAGATTGCCATACTTCATAGAAATTCTTTCCTGTTATATCAACCTTGCCGTTAGGAAGTTCTGAGTGACAAGTTCCAGCTAACTCAGAGCGAAATTGCACATAATGTTTGACTGTATTCGTGACGGTTTCTGCCTTGGAGAATCGATAGACTTCATTGAAGAAAATCTGAATATTCTCTCCAATCTTATCCCGAATAGAGAGTCGCTCTCCTATCTTTCCGTAATCGGAATACTCTTTATCCGAGTCGAGTTTTCCGTAAACATCAATGATGTGGGCCGATACAATGATGTTCATGGGGATTGAACGAAGATAGTCGAATATTTGATAACAGGCTTCGGCTTCGTACTTGTAATCGCTGGGTCCTGTTAATCGAACCTTTCCTTTTGTCTCACCTTTGAGTAATTCATGGGCATCAGTTAAGAACATGCGGTTGATTGTGGTGATGGAATCGAGAATGAGAGTCTTGTAAGGACTTTGGCGAGCTTGAATACTGAGAGAAAGGAGTTCAATCTCCTTCTCAAGTTCAGTAAAACCTAAATTCGGGGGGAATCGTTTAATCTCGATCTTATCCAAATCCTTAAGCCAGGCTTGGCATCCTAAAATTCCCTCCGCGCGCATATCACCGTCTAGAAGCAAAACGGGCGGAGGAAAACTAACAGCAGCCCCCGTTTTACCCGATTTACTCCTTCCGACAAACAATCCAAAGAACCTGCCGTCTGGTTTCATATCACTAGCCTTCATGTTCTTCCTCCGTAACCTTTGTATCTTTCTCCCTAGCCTCTTTTATTTTAATTCCTAAAGCTAGGCCCGCAACAAAGACAGCCTTCAAGATTGCATGAAAATTAGTTGATGTCATCGTGTGTACTATGGTGTCAACTAAATGTTCAAACAGAAGGCTATTTTCCCAGTCATTCGGTTCAATTGATTGGAGAATATCTATCAGGCTGAATTGGTCGAGATCTTCTTTACTTATCCTCATTTGCAATTTCCTCCGTGATTGCTTCTGTAAGCACTTGATCAATCGCGCGGATGGCAGATTGCCTATCCTTGTCTGCTTTACGGTTTCCGCAACTTGAACAGCGTGGATTTGCTCGACGAAGTATGTCACTATCCAAAATATATTCCTCGCCACAAGTGCAACGAGCTTTCTTACCTACAATAAGTTCCCTTCGAATATAGTGCGTGCATTCTGGATCGCTACATTGAAAGTAGTTTTTGTTTAGCTTACTTCTCTTATATGTGTGTAAATGGTTTCGGGCGGACATTATTCCTCCTTCCAGGGTGTCCAGGGTTCGACTTCCTTGTATTTTATCTTTATGATATTGCTAACTATATTTGGGTTCGCTTCCTCACATAGACTGCAATAGTCACAGGGCTGAGAGTACTTTCCGGGACAAGCTGATACGTTCATGGGAAAGTCATTCTGAATTATTGCATTTGCCATGCGATAGAATATGGAGGTGAGTTGTTCTTTCCAGTGACGCAGATAATCGGGAGAGTAGTAGAAGAGATTACGAAACATGAATTCAGGTTTGAACTTCTCTTGGAGTCCAATAACATTAATCATTACTCTGTTTGTGTTTAGGGCTAGAGCATAATTCAGAAATTGTATTGTTCGGGCATGGAAAGTCTTCTTTTGATTTTGAGTTTTATGATCTACTACGACATTTAGACCATTGAACTTAATTACAAGATCAATCCTCCCCTCGAGAACAAAAAGGAAGTACTTATTATCTACTATGGGAATCGAGAATCCTTGTTCTACCATAGGCTTCCCATCTTTGACTAGGGGCATTAAGTCATTGGTGTGAAGCGAGGTATAAAGAAGGAAACGGGCAAGAAGAGACTCAAAAGTAGGATTATCTACACCTAATCCCAACTTCTCTCGATTCTCTCTATAACTATCAACAGCGAATTTTAGTGCCTTATTCCATCCTTCATAAATGCGATTATAATAGCGTTCCGCAAGGCCATGAATAATGGTCCCCTTAGAGAAAGCCGAGTGGGTGATTTCTCGGGGTTCTATATTTAATCGATGCTTATAGAAGTACATACGGTTGCAAGTTTCAAAGCATGTAATTTGGGAACTATCGGCTGCAAGAGAAAATTGGCTCATTGGCCTAATTCCTTGTATTCTAAAGGTAAACTTTGTTGCCTACTTATGTACATTCGGTATCTGTTCCAGAAAAATGAGATAACATGCTCTTCTAGGAGAGTATCTAGAAAAGCTGTCTTTATTCTAGTCCCACGCGGGGTAACTAGATACCATCGTCCGTCTTTCTTCTCTAATGTTAAATCATTCATGATTAGCTCCAAATAATCTCCAGAACAGTTAAGATTGCCGTAAATATAAACAATCCTAGAAGTACCCAGAAGAGCATGGGTGATAGGAGATAACATCCAAACAGAAACAATCCTAGACTGATAAAAAGTTTCATTTCTTTTCCTCCTCTTGACTTTCTAAGAGCAATAGCAATTCATGTATTTCATTTAAGCATTATTTATCTAATATTATGCCGGATGTTGGATAATATACATAGTTTTTATCTAAGGAGTGTTTTGTAATACATCCTAAATGGATTCCTCCCTCCGACCTATAGAATAAGTCAATATATAAGATACTATCTTCTGCATTAGGTAGCGTTTTCATTATCTATTCTCCTTATTCTCTAGAGATAACATAAAAGTGCTTATTTCATTTAAGCGTTCCCGATCTATTGCTGTGTAAGGTAAGGGATAATAGACATAGGTTCCCCAACCAGTGTTCTTAGCAATATTTCCTAAGCAAATACCCAGCTCAGATTTTATGTCAAAAGTTATATCCCCATTGCCCCTAGTCACAGGATAAAACATTAGATAGTTTGTTGACTCTTTCATTGTTAATTCTCCTTTTCATTAGGCAGGAAGGGGCATTGAATAGTCAGTTTTACTGGTTGAAGCATATTGTTAAAGGTTATTATAGATAGATATAGATGACCTTGAAATAGAAGTTGAAGTCGCTCTTTCCAGGTTAACTTCCACCGTGTAATTGCAATTCCTTCCTCAGTTTTATATGCAGGTAGTGGGAAATACTCAGGCTGGAATTTTGCATATACAACTTCAGGGTACTTATTTCCTGGAATTACAGGTGATATTGGTTTCATATGGTTGTCCTCTGATTTATATCTTCTCGCTAACAATTTCGTAAAGTTCTTCAAAAATGGCTGGTTGGCATCGAAAGAATTCGCCCTTCTCGTTTTTGATTATCCAATCTCCTTCAACAGCTATAGTACCTTCTATAACCATTTTACCCTCCAAAATAAATAGGAGTAAGCCTAGATTTGAAGATGTTCGATCTTTAGAAAGCGGCTTATCATTTTCGTCTAGAAATACACCCCACGCGAAGTAAGGTATTTTAACAAAATCGCAAACTTCACTCAAATTGTGTCCGGAGAATTGTATAGCTTCTACAATCACGTAATTCTTTTTGTACATTCGTCTGGCCAGCATGTTGATTCTCCTAAAGTCTATTCTGAATTGTCTTTTCGGCTAATTGTCGTAGACCATCTGGATCTCTTGTCAGTTGCCAGGACCCTAGAGTTTCACCAAAGATTTCTCGCTTTTGTGCTACAAGTTCGTGAAACCATTCATCGATGGACCCTTGGAGCATCATGTATGTAACTGAGACAGGATGCTTTTGTCCATCACGATAGAATCGTCCTTCAAATTGTTCTTCATCCGTGCTATTCCAGTATCGCTCTAAAATAAGTGCATTCCAGCAGAACTGTAAGTTAAGACCAAGACCACCAGATCCTATATTAATGACAAGGAGTCTATTTTTATGCTCTGCGAACTTCTGGACTATTTCGTCCTTCTGAAGTGCAGAATCTTCTCCTGATAGAGTCAAAGCCGATGGGAATTTTAGGCGCAGGGTATCTCGAACGGCGTGGTGATGGATTCCTACGGCGAGTTTATCGCCATTTTCGGCTTGAAATTCTTGAATCCATTCACTGGCTAAAGGAATCTTGGCAATTGCCGTTATCTTTCTTAAACGGGTTAACCACTCAAGGATATTTATTGCATTGATTTTGTCTCCGTTTCGGATGAAGTTATCGAAAAGATCTAACTCAGTATTGTAGATCGATTTAATAGCTTCATCATCCGTGGATACGAATTGATAGTCCCGCGTGATTGGGGGCAGGTTGGGTAAAACTTGTTCTTTCTCCCGGCGAATCATAAAGTGAGAGAGAGTTCTGTGAAATTCATCTATTTTCCAATGCTTGAGTCGACTATAAACTCCTCGTTCATCTTGTTCTAGCCATTCTCGTTGAAATCGAATATAGCTAGGAAATCTTTCGGGGGCTATCAGATTCAAGGTGACGAAGAATTCATTTGCACGATTCTTAATGGGAGTTCCACTAAGAAAGATTCGAGAGGTGTTAGTCGTGTTTACAAATCGGACAAGTGCCTTTGTACGTTTTGCTTCTGCGTCCTTGAAACTGTGACATTCGTCGATGATAATTGCTTTAGGATGTAATTCGGTTAGCTGTTTCCAGACGTCCTTGCGAGAGAAAGTGTCCATTGAAATGACATAGAAACTAAATCCAGGAAGTACAGGCGATTGAGTTCCTGATATGGGTAGAACGGCGAGTAGATCATTCTGTACCCAATCTTGAATTTCTCGCGCCCACTGATAGATAGTGCTGGAACGAACAAGAACTATGCAAGGGAGAAGTCTTGCATTTCTGACAGAGATCAAAGCTTGAATCGTTTTGCCTAATCCCATGCTATCCGCAATAAGACAACGGAAATTGGTATCTGCAACGAATTTTATGCCGTCTTTCTGAAATTCATATGCCTCCTTTGTGTTCTGAAGATTACTAAAGGTGGTGTCTCGCAGGATTAGTTTTGGCCGAATCTCTGAATGGCCGCACTTATACTTATACATCCAAAGATTGAGTCCCGAGCTAAACGACTCCAACTCAATCTCGGTCTTTTTATTGCAATACGGACAAGTGTAAGCTAGTTTCATTTCCTATCCTACAGCAATATAGAAATAGAATAGCGTTTGGGTAATGGGAGAATACATTCGTACTCGCTTACTTGGTATGGCCCATGGAAAAATTGCGAGGTAAAATCCTCGGCGGGCTATGCTGATACTCAGAACGAAATAATGTCTTTTCATTGAAAGAGTCTCCACAAGTTAAAAAAGTCAAAGCAAAATGCCAGAAAGCAGATTAACCAAGTGAACAACCAGAGGCGATACCAGTTATTGTTATCCATTGGAAGCCTTTTCTTTAAGCTCAGTGAGCCAAAGGAGGAAAGTATCTAATTCTTTTTGTAGGTGGGTAACTTCCACCGAGGTGAGATGTAGAGCGAGGTGCATTTGTTTAAACTCAATTGGCGTCAAGCAGATCTCTAGTTCGGGTCCAGCAAATCGACTCGGAGCTATCATAGTAGTGCTTAGGCGAACGTCCTGAAATACATGTTCTGTTAATTCGGGGTAATACTTTGTACTGGCCTTCATTGGTTAGACACCTTTCATCTTTTTGATAAATTCTCTGGCTTGCTCTTCGGTCAAGTTTGCTTTCATGAGTCCTTTGATTGCCTTTAGTTCAGCCTTACTATCCGCCGCAATTTCTCGTTTCTCCGCTTTCGCACGCGGAGTTCTTAAGGCCATCTCCTCTGCTTTTCGCTTAGCTGCTTCTTTTTCCGCTTGTTGCTTTTCTTGACGGCGAAGTTTAATTGTGGGAGAGCCTTTGACATAAGCAGCGACGGAAGCAACAACTGTGCTCATTAATTCAACAAATTGTTCTAAATCAGAAACAGAAAGATTCTCGATCAGAAATGGAATTGCTTGCATTGATTCTCGCCGATTCCAATCTAGATCCAGGCCGTGAGTTGCAAGGCCACCTAAGCGCAAGTAATTGATTATGTTTACTTTACGCTTGATTTCCTCAGGTGTATCTGTGGCATGAAGTCCACAAGCTTTGCGGAGTTCAAAGTCAAAGTTTTTCAGTGTATTCAGTTCTGTTCGAAGTTCAGCATTCTCGGAGAAAAGTTGATTTACAGTATCTAGCGTTTCTCCAAGTAGCCCCTTTTCTTCTTCCATAGAGTCCTCCTTAGGGGTTGACTAAATTAGTTCTTTTGATTTTGTTTGGATTTTTGAATAAAGTCCTCTAAATTGCCCCTAAGGGTCAAGACTTTTACTGAGAAATCACTTTCATCTACTTGCATGGAGCATTGTCGAATTATAAAGCAGTCGTATTTTCTTGGATTCATCTTATTTCTCTTCTCTATTCTCCATCTCCCTTAGAACAGTTTTAATGCGTTTAGCTAACTCTCTGATTCCAGGAACATCCTCAGAGTAAGTAGCATGAAGGTCTAAGAGAAATATCAAAGACCTTAAAGTGAGTATATCTATTTCATTACTGGAGTTCTTCATAATTCATCCAGAATTCCGTAGGTCCGTTTCTTTTTATGGTCCATAATATGGCAGTCTTCTTCGTGATATAAATAACTTCCAACCAGCTTAGCTTGTGGCGCGAATAAGAAGAGGGCTTGGGTCACGCGGTTGAAAGTAGTTCCGGTGACGATTCTATCATCTATGAAAATCCAAGAGTTGATAGTGCAATCTCCCTCTACTCTGCAGAAGGAATGAGTAGTATCGCTCTCTTTTCGTACCAAGATTAGTTTCTTTTCCATCCAAAAGGCAAGCGCTCCCCCGAAAATGGTTCCGCTATTTCCAGTAACTGCGATTGCTTCAAACTGTATCTTTTCGAGATGTTTAGCTGCAATCTCGATAGCTCTATTAAACGAAGTCGGATCGAAAAGTTCGAAAAGATATTGAGTGTTGATCATCGGTCTTATACCCCATAGAGCTTTCGGAGTTCAACAATTTTCTTGTAGTGCCGATCCCGAAGTTCTTTTTCTTCCGCCTGCATTTGATTCAAGATAGCGTCAACTTCGGCGCGATTCTCAAGTTTGAAGCAATAAGCTGCTGTAATCAAGTCGGAAGTGTCTGCGCTTTTGTAATAGAAGTCTTTTATCTTGTGGGAGATATCGACTTCAGTTTTAAATCGAAATCCTGTGATTCCTGGCGCGGCTACATAAACTTTGGTGACTTTTCTATTCTCCATCTAGTTCTCCCTGATAGGTTTTGTCTCTTAGCACTCACTTTCATCTAAATTGCCCCTAAGGGTCAAGACTGTATCAGAGAAATCGTCAATGAGAAGGTCTATAATGCCATAAATGTGAATAGGCAGTTTACCTTTCTGATTGAAGACTTGTACTGAACTTAAGTAAGCAGCTAATACGAGTGCTGTTAGATTTAACCAGGGCTTTGCCTCTAGCAAGATAGTGGTTTTCAGTTTATCTCCACTACAGAGTGAATTTAACTCATCTTGTTTTAAAGCCGAGAGATCAGCTTCGCAACAGTATAACATTTCAGGGAGAATGTATCCGGGAAGACGATATTCTTCTTTTGTATTCTCCCAATCGTTAACCGAACCAAGAGCGAAGTCTAACAGTTGTAGAGCTCTGAAGACCATTGGATAGTTTCTGTTTGTGACTGTCATTTTAGAACTTTATAGAGAGCTATATAGATAGTCTAGCATCGGAATTTCACAACCTGCATGTAATGCGACAGTGAAGTTGTTTAATTTAATGATTTGGATCTTATCTCCTACATAAAATTTAGATCCACAAGAGTAACAAATGCCGGGTTGGTCTGCCCTGATAATCGTTTCTGACAAGATAGTCCCTTGTTCAGTTTTTTCTGTTGGTTTTGTTATAAGATCTCTTTTAATTTAGTTCCATTTTAGTGGAAGGATTTCCGCTTTTTCTGAAACCATTTTTTGGTCTCTTTCGGAGCGCTGTTGCCGTTGCATGGCTAGTACATAGTATAGACAAGGTTTCAACACGTGTCAAGAACTATATCTTGCTTGTTTTCAAGCGGTTGCGGACTATTTGCGGTGGAGTACCTTGAGTCGAGGCGCTCGGGCGGAGGAGGGCAGGAGGGCTTAGCTAAGCTGTTGAGCCTAAAGGGGTTAGCTACATTGAGATCTTGTTAATCTTAAATTTATTAAAAAAAATATATATAACATAAATCCTTTAGAATCAGTACCCCCAAAAAAGTATGCCGGCACCGGGGGTCGACCCCCAATAGTTTTGCTCAAAATGTCTCTAAGTCATTGCGTATCAACAGGTTAGGGAGGACCCCCCTTGTCAGAGCCTTGTAGAAACCGTGTAAAACCAGATACAATTTAGAAAGGTACAGATTAAGCAAAAAAACGAGATTAGAAAATCCTTTCACTCAAAAGCAAAATATTTTCAAAGTGTTTTAGTTTCAAGAATTGAGATCCTGAAAAGCTGAAAAGTCAAGCCTTTAGAGTAGTTGCTGTCGCCTAGGCGCGGATTATTTTTAAGCCATTGAAAACAAAGGAAATATAGTTCTTGACAATCCCCGCGCGGATCGTCTATAATAAGGATGCTGGACAAGACACCGGCAGGTGCTCTTTGATAATCTAAAAGGAGATACAACAATGGCTACAACGCAAGTAGTTCCTGGAGCGGTCGCGACTGAGGAAGTTGAGATCAAAAGACGCGGTTTCGACTTGGACACTTTCGAAAAGTTTTCCCTGACTGGCAAAGTATCCTACGTGCCTTTGCCTAAGGAAAACTTTTTACAGGCGGCGCTCGAACAACTTGGAGGCGACCAGGAAAAGCTTTACGGATTGCTCAACTCCGTGATTCGGAGGAACACGATTCTCACCGCGCGGACAAGTTTGCTTCCCCCGGCTGAGAAACCAAACTGGGTTCCCTCCGCAAAAATCGTGATGACTTTTGTCAACAACTTTCGCGGAATTCCCCCCTACTCGGCCGAGAAGGATCGCCAGAAGCAAACGGCGATGATCATAGCAAACCTCAAAAGCCAGTCGGCGTTGATGGAAAGTCTGAAAACGCTCGCGCTCGCCGCTGCCTCCGCAGGAATGGAAGAGGAAGAAGAAGAAGAGTAGTTTCGATCCGGCGCTATGCTAGTTTAGGTGGCGCCCTTTCTTTGGTCTAAAACTTTACTTTTTAGTCAAGTTTAATTGCAAAAAGAAAGGGACAGATTGCGAGTCTGTCCTCTCTTAGACTACCATCCAATAAGCTCAAGGCGAAATGTAGGAAAGCGCAGTGCAAAGACAATGGCGGCCGCTAGAGCCTCTTTTCTGCGATTGTACCACGCGAAGGAGATGCCATCCGGGGAGATTATCTTGACGCCATAACGGCGAGGATATTTTTGATTGAGAGTCAACATCTGAGAGTTCCTCCATTTCCAGTCTACTCTTTTACTTGTACAGATTTTATAGGATCTTTCCGGTGCACTATTTAAGGAGTTCAAATGCTTAAGATATTAAGACTCAAAGATATTAAGATCTTGGAATATTAAACCCTTGGAGTATTAAGATTTTAAGATCTTAAGTCTTTAATATTTTAATATATTAAGACCTTGATATCTTAAACTATTAAGTTCTTTAGCCTTTGAGAGTTTGAAAGATTAAGAGTAGAATATCTTAAACTATTAAGAGTTTAATATCCGAAAAGGTTACCCGGACTCCCCAAAAAGGACCGTTACTTTATAATTATTACTATAGTCCTTCTAAATATATATCTTTACTTATTTGACAATAGAGACTTTTCGGGCCTAATAGGAGAAAAACGTGAAAAAACTACTTTGCTTTGCTTGTCTACTTTTAGTCGGTTGCTCCCCGGCCGACCAACTTCGTTCGCTCCGAATCGCGGCGGTCGCCGTTTCGAGGGCCAAGGGCGCGATTGTTTTTGTGGAAGATACCGCCTTGCGCGGCCGACTTACAGTTTATTTGGATTCAAGTTCTAAGGCTCTAGCAGAAGCTGCTACTTATCTTGAAAGTGGAACCATCACGAAACTCCAAATTGCAACTATTGTCAACAATCTGACTTCGAATATTTTCCCCGCGCTACCGGATTCAGTTCCGCGGAACGTCAAGATAATCTTGCTCTCGGCTAATGCAGCCACCACTGTGTTTCTGGCCAGTCTCTATCAACTAGAAACTACTTCTATTTCCCTTACCAAGACAGATCGTAAATTGTTGGCAGAGACTAAGAGTATCCTGGAAGGTAAGTAGTTATGCTAATTAAGACAAATTCCAAAAAAGAAACTGCGAGCGATTATTATGGTGCGGATAATGTGCGAAATTATCGCTATGGTTTCTTTCTCATGAATCGCAGAGGAACTGTCAGCAGATTCTGTTGCGAGAAATGTGCTTTTGGCTCGGGGAAGCACGCCGATTTCTGTAACCTTTCCATCGAGCCTAAACAACTTTCTCTTGAGATTACGGATATTCCTCTTGAAGTTAATGATAAAATGCAACTTCGTTCTCATGAGTAGACTCGTCTAACCTACTGGAAACAAAGGAGAAAAACACTTGCATTGTCGGCCACCCTAAGGTATACTCAATCGAGAGCAAGTGTACAGCGAAATTTTAACTGCCGTTAGTACATCTGGTTTGCTTACAGCAGTTTTCTACTCTGGAATTCTTTCACATCGCGTTAGGAGAATCCGGGTAGACTTGGAAGATCACAAGTGGGATACGCGCGAGCGGTGCAAGTTTAATCATGCGAACGATAAAGAAGTCCTCCAAACACTTGCAAAGCTTGTTACTCAAGTTGAAACTGTTATCGTCGAGCAAAGGGAACTTCGATCCAGATTTGACCAAGCGATTAAGGCGTCGTTTGGAAAAGTCTCCTATTAAAAATGGCAATACTTAAACCAATTTCGGCTGTTCTGACCCAAGCGGGTGTAATAAAGCAACAGGAAAATACTTCTCGCGTCTCTGAGATTCTGAATGATCAAGGTCTCACTTTGGAAGCGGCCGCAGAATCCCTTCGAGAACTTACTGGATCTCCCGAAAGTTCTGTACGATTAAAATCGGTTGAGATGGCCTTCAAACTTCATGGCGCCCTGAAAGAAGCTGAAAATCCTTCCGTACCTGTGATTAACTTTACTCTTCAAGGGGATAACAATAGACTTTTGACAATTCTAACTCCGCGAACATAAGGACTACTATGTCAGAGAAACCGCAAATGCCTATCGATTCTGTTCCCCGAGAGCTTGTTAAAGATATAGTTCCAGGTGAGAAGATTTGGACTTTGTATTACCGGTACGGAGCCGTTCCCCATCTCCACAAGAATTTTCGTTACACCGGAACTATGTTAGAAGCTATAAATCGTTCTCGGGAACATTGTATTCGGATGGGATATACTTTCATCTGCGTTCGGCCCTTTCTAGTGGATCTTGAGATTCAGGAAGCTAAACGAGCCGAAAATCAGGACTAGGAGACCTTAATGAAGAAATGGTATGCAATTCCTCTACAGTTACTTCTGTGGGGAACGACTTTAATTTCACCCTGGGTAAAGATTATTCCCCCGGATATAAACAAGTGGCTAGAACCGGCATTAGCCACGATATCTATTATGGTAACCAAGAAAGCATCTGAGAGTAACCCTGATGGAACGCCAGCGGAAACTCCTTTCATCAATCCGAAAGTGCGATTGCGGTAACTGTCGCCTTTGCGCGCGTGAGAGGCAGTATGAGAAGTACAAGCGAACTCGCAATCGGAAACAATGGCTCGCTGAATTCGCTCATAATCTTTATATCTCCGAACTTAATTATCGTAGTTGGTTAGTAAGAATGAACCGGCATCGTAAACTCATAGGTTCGACGATTTAAAGGCAATCCTTTCGGATTATTGTTTAAGGTGAGATCAATGAAACCAACCATAGGAAGAATTGTACATTTTGTTCAAGAGAAACCGATTGCATTTCAGCCTCGGGACGGTACGCAAGTAGTGGTTCATCTTCCTGCCATCATAACCGCAGTATGGGGAGACACTTGTGTAAATCTACTAGTATTTACTGATGGAACCAATTCGGATTATCCTGACGTATCTTCTGTAAAATGGGTCACATCGGCAATATTGGATGAGAGCGAAAATCCGAAGATTCGTACGTGGCATTGGTCGGAAAGAGAATAAGGAGAAACCATGGACTTTCCATTGACGTCACTTCAGAAATTTCCTGTGTACCAGTCTCGAGAAGATTATGAACTCAGCACCGGAAAATCTTGTCCAGCCTATGATGAATCTGTTCCTGTTCAGCGTTGGCTAGATCCAGATGCTATCAATGTTAAGGAGCGTTTTATTACGTATCCTTACACTTTACAGATACTTCGTGAACCGGGCAGCAACAAGAAGATCTTCGCTATAGTTCCCCTAGTAGCCTTGACTACAGAATGTCGCCGCGTGAACATTCCTGTAACGAATCCACCTGCCGGAACACAACCCTCCGGATTCCCAGAAACTCCTTGCCCCCTGTCCCGTGGACTTTTAGCAAATGAGATTCTTGTGGATGCAACAGGATTAATGATGGGCGGAGTTGCCGTTCACGATATTAATTCTGGGCCAAGTGCCTATACGATGACTGATCACGATATGATTGTAGCCATATATAAGCAAGTTGTTTCCGACCCAGTGAATCAAAGGTCAGAATCTTAGGGGGTGCTATGATCCGAAAAACATCCTCGGGCTTCAAGGTGATTAGTCACAAGGGAAAGAATCTAAGTGCGCCGAATCTTACCTTAGGCGAGGCAAAACTTCGTCTTCACCAGATTGAGTACTTTAAGCACAAGACGCGAAAGAAATAATGGACTTCAAGATTCAATTTAAGAATCCGCAACAAGAAGAATTCTTCTTCTTAAAACAGAGGAACCAGTGTTTCTCGGGTGGATTTAACAATGGTAAGACTTTCGATGCCTGTCTTAAGGTGTTCTTTTTAATCTCGAAGTTCCGAAAGTATCGTGTTCTGGTAGCGCGGCAATATGCGAAAGATCTCCGCGAAACCACCATGAAGACTTTCTTTAAGATATGTCCCGAAGAATACATAGAATCGCACAACCGTCAAGAGGGAATTACCACCTTCAAGAATGGTTCTGAAATTCTTTGGATGCACCTTGACGAATGTGACGAACAATCCCTCCGCGGACTTGAGATCAATTCTGCTCTAGTGGATCAAGGAGAGGAGATTAGTGAATCTATTTACCTAATTCTTGATTCTCGTATTGGCCGCTGGGATCAAGCAATAGTTCCGCCTGAACTTCTGACCCCCGCGTGGCCATTAACCCCCCTAGGAAAGCCAAAAGTTCCCACTTACATGATGATACTGTGTAACCCAGATACAATGTATCATTGGATCTATCGTCGTTATCATCCGGATTCCTTAGAGCGGTTAAACAATCATATTATGGTCCAAGGAGCCACAGATCCTAATCTAGGCGATCCAGAAACCATCAAGCAAATGTTGACTCGTGATCCCTCTTGGATTAAAAAGTATTATAATGGCGAGTGGGGAGTATCCGAGTCACAGATTCACATAATTAATTCTGATTCTCTCTTAGATTATTCTCCCTCTTTACTTGAGTTAATCCAATCTAAAGCCACTTTATTTCGTGTCCTCGACCATGGAGAATCTGCTCCCACTTGTTGTCTTTGGATAGCCGTGTTAAATAGTTCCTATATAGTATATCGAGAATACTATATGCCTAACTCATTGATTTCCTGCCATCGTAAATACATCACTGAACTTTCTAAGGACGAAGAGTACTTCGCTAACTATGCTGATCCGTCTATCTTTAAGCAAACCTCCAAAACTTTAGGTGGAACCTGGAAAGTATCTGACGAGTACTTTACTTCTGATCTCGATGCTCCTCCACTTTACTGGATTCCCGCGGACAATAATGAAATAGCTACCCGCAATCGTATCAATGAACTTCTTACGCCTAACAGCAATCGGAAGCATCCATTTACCGACACGACGCCCGCGCCTGGGATTTATTTCATAAAAAGATCCCGAGAATATCCAAATGGATGCTTCTACGCCATCAAAGAAACTCAGAGTCAGCAGCGTGTCAAGATCGGAAATGTAAACGGTCTCGATGTTTATAGCGACGAGCGCGAGAAATCTATCTCCGATCATGCCTATGATTGTGTGCGCTACTTTATTTCAATGCACGGCACAGCGAAACAAGTTCCAAAGAGGACTCCTCCTCGTCGTTCTTTCGCTTTCTATAATCGAATAAGACAGAAAATTAAACACGAGGAGCCACTCTATGCCTGAAGAAGAATCTCTTTGGTCCAGTCGGATTAAGATGGCTAATCGAGAATATGATGAGTGGGAATCCTTATTTAAATGCGCCATTTTAGAGAAATATTACGAAGGATTTCAGTGGAAGAATGCAGAGGCGGCCGAAACTCCTTATACTGTGAACTTCTTCTCCTCCACCATAAAAGAGAAGATAGCCGCCCACTTATTTGCCAAACCGCAATTTAAGATTACACCGAAGCCGGGGTTCTCGGATTATGATCTAGGCGCCGCGATTCAATCCGCTCAATTAAAGGAGGATACTCTAAATACCATAATTTCAGACGACAATAATAATTTTGAGGAGGAGATTGAGTTAGCTTATATTGATTCCTTCTTCCGCTTTGCAGTCCTTGAAGTAGGCTATGCTGCTGATTTCGTGATAAATCCAAATGCGGGCCGTCCCCTTTTGCGATCTTGGAAGAAGTCGAACGTAACCGAGTCCGAGGATAGGGTCTTGAAACATCCGGACGAACTTCCTCAAAACGAGAGAATCTTCTTTAAACGAATTCCACCTGAGCGCTTTAGAGTAGGTGGTATTGATTCCTCTTACCTTAATCACTGTGATTGGTTTGGCTATTGGGACTATATCTATCGAACGGATCTATTCTCTCTAAGGGGTCTTAAGAACACAGATAAAATTGATCAAACCTTTCCTGGTTACTCTGGGATTGGCAGCAATAAACCTGAAGATCAAGCAGATAAGATCTGGCATATTTGGTCGACTCGCGAGAAGAAGCGCTTTCTTTTTCTCGATAATAATATGATCGAGTTGTGGTCTCAGTCATTTTCTCGAATTCCCATGTTTATCTATCGACCGGATCGTAGAACTAAGGGATTCTATCCGATTCCCGTTGCATTCTCTTGGGTTTCTCCCCAGAATGAAATCAACGATGCGCGTCAACAACTTAGAAATCACCGAAAGCGCTTCAATAGAAAGTTTCAGGCGCTTGAGGGAATGATTGATGATCTTGAAATTGACAAATTCGAGAATGGTCCGGATGGGGCTGTAATTAAAGTTAAACAGCGGGATGCTTTAACCGCTATTGAAACAGCTAGCCTTGGACAAGAGAGTGATAAGTCAGTTCTTATTGCCAAGGATGATTTTAATGTAGTTTCTGGCACTAGTACAGAAATGCGGGGTGTGGCCGATAGGATGACTGCGACTCAGAGTAAGTTCATCGAGGGTCATTCTAATCGTAGAGAATCTAAGGAAGATTCTTCAGTATCCAAGTGGATTTGTCGCGTTGGGAGGGAAGTCCTGTTGATTGCGCGTGAGCAATTTACTGAAGGCATGTGGATACGGCTAAATACAGATCCTTCTGAGGAATTTCTTTCTGAGATCCAGGATCAAAAAGGAGTTTATAACTTTGTAACCACTGAAGATCTCGATGACGGAGTAGATTTTAAAGTTGATGTGGATATTACTAGTATGGCGCCGGATCGATTCGATCAAGAGAAGGCTCATTTTGTTGAGTTTCTTTCTATTGTAGCCAGTTTCCCCGCAATTTCACTTTCTCCGATGCTTATTCGAGAGGCTGCATACCGTTGTAATTACCGTAATGAACGTATTATTAAAGAAATGCAGAAATCTGCCATGTTAGTTTTAATGGGTAAGGTAAATGAAGCTCAGAACTCAAACGCCGAAGGACAAATTGCGCAAACTCGGGTTGCTCAAATGCGACCGGGAACTCAAGAACAAGTTCAGAATCAGATTGATCAGCAATTGATAACTCAATAAAGGATAACGCCATGGAACCGAATACTTCAGAGAGTAAAGAAGAACAGAAAGAATCTCTTAAGGAAGAAAAAGAAGAGAAAGAAACTACGGAAGAAGAATCCTCTGAATCTGAAGAAACTGAAGAAGAGGAAGAATCGGAAGAAGAGGATCTTTCGGCCGAGGATACGGCAAGAGCCAAGGCTATTTTTAGGTCCTTGAAAGATCCGAATCTAGCACCCTCGATTATTACTGCGATGGCGAAGGAAGCCGGTATTCTTGGCGATCATACTAAAGATGTTGCTAAATCCATTCAGGATAAAGTCTCCGAACGACTTGGTTCTGAATATGCCTTCTTAGCTCCAAAACTCATTCCAGCCATTCAGGTCCTCGTAGATGAGGAAATGAAGAAGGTTGATGCTAAATTGGAGCAAGCACAAATGAAGCAAGTTGAGCGTGAAATTGACGACGCTCTCGAAAATATCAACCGGATTACCAAAGGTGACGCTAAAAAATACCATCAAAAGATGGCGAAGTTGCTCGAAGAAATGCCTCCTAGTGGGAAAGTCCCGATCGGGAAGCATTTGATGCGTCTTTACACGATTGCGAAACAAGATGAAGCCCGAGTAAGCAATAAGATTGAGAAAGCAAAACGCGCTCAATCTAATGCTAACGATCTTGGTTCCCGTGCTTCAGCCGCTGGGGGTCTTTCTGGAACTGCGCGAACTGGCGGAAAGATCTCACTTGACCAAGCAATAGAACTGGCCATGGATAAACTGGAGAAAAAATAATGGGAACGTATGGAGATTCTTCGGCACCCTCATACAACACCACTTACTTCGATAGTGTTTTCTCGCTCTCGGTTGAGAACTTTCAGAGAGAACTTATCGATGCTATTGGGGCATCTAATTCATTTTTGCATAAGATGCGCCAGAGTGACTTTTACGAGAGTGTCCCCGGCGGCGAATTTGCTTCTGCTCCGCTGATGTATGCTTTGGCTGAGGCTGATTCCTACGAAGGGTATGATGAGCTTTCGACTCTGCCTACGGATGGAATCACAAAAGCGTTGTATGATTGGCGACAAATTTCTGCGCCTATTGCGTATAATCTGAAAGAGGTGATTCAGAATCGCAATGGGATAAAAGATTTGGTCAAAGCTCGTATCCTGCAATGTGAACTTGGCCTAGAGGAGTATTTTTCAAGTAGCCTTTTCCGTGGTAATGGAGATGGCTACTTGTCTACTCCTAAAACTTCAACTCGAAATGGTTCATTGGGTCCCGAGCCATTTGGTAAACTGATTGCGGATGACCCAACAGCAACTGCAACTGTAGGAAATATTCCGCAACAGACTTACACCTGGTGGCAGAATTACACAGCTGATTCTACAGCTACAAAGTATTATCAACTGCTGTTTGAGTTGGATCACGGATATAATACTTGTAGCCTCGGAACTGGTGGCCCTCCCGATTTGATGCCTTTGGATCAAACCTCCTACGAATTGGTTGTGCACGCGCTATATACTAAGTATCAGCAAGTCGGAAGTAACAATGAATTTCCGTTTGAGAATACTAAGTTTAAGCGCGCGTTGCTGGTAATGGAGGACAAGGTTCCTGATTATTACAGCAACCTTACGAGTACAGCTACTTACGGAACTGTTCTGTTCATCAACACAAAATTCTTCCGCGTGAAGTATATCAATGACCGCAACTTTGTCATGCTTACCGATGAAAACGGAAAAGTCTTCCAGAAACCCATCGGAGGCGATTCGCGTGTTGGCAACATGGCTTGGATGGGTCAAGTCTGTTGCAATAACCGCAGGAAACAAGGAGTTCTGGCTAAGATTGCAAGAACTCTGACCGTTACTTAAGATCCTCTTAAGAGACGAATTAAGAGAAAATGGGAGATAAACCATGAGATTCAAGCAGGTCGGAAACAAGAATGATATTCTTTCCGTTGTGGTCAAAAGTGCGGAAACGACATCTACAATTGCAGCCGGAAATCCTGTTGCACTTGTGATGAATGGAACTAACGATGGACTTGCTGTTGTATTACCTGCAACAGCTACCGCTGCAAAGGCACATTCGCTTGCATTTGGTGTGGCGCACAATCCAATTTCACCTGCCGCTTACGGAGAGACGCAGGTTTGGGGATTCTGCCAGCGGGCGAAGTATTCTCGCATTCGAACGCGCGCAAATTCAACGACGGCATATGCTTCAACTGCCGCGGTTGCTGTTGGTGATATTCTGAACATTGACACTGTTCAAAATGGATTTCAACCTGCCGGTGCACAAGCTGTAACAGCGTATCTTCCTGCTGCTGTTGTAGCTGAAACCTTAGCCTCTCTCGATTCTGTAGCCACGAGTGATATTTCCTTGTCTACAGCTACTGTGAGCTATTCCACTGGGTTCATGAAAGTATTTCTCCGTATGATGTAAGGAGAAACTAAGGGGGAGCGGATTTTCCTCCGTAATTCGTTCCCCCTACTTTGATGGAACAAAAGGATTTAAATTATGAATGAACAAACGTATCAAGATACTCAACTCGAATCTAGTGACCGTTTGGCGGAAATTTTACCGGATGATTTTAATCGAAAATTACGTCGGGAATTGGCTGAGGAAACCGTTCGAGCTGAAATGGCGCAAATGGAAGCAGCGGGTCGAGTACTTCAATTAACTGATGAAGAGATTCGTCTTCTTTATTCTTTTCGTCGATTTAAGTCAAATGTCAAAAAGATAGGAGAAGTCTTTAGATGGCAGACGACTCCTACGGATGCCTCTGATAGCCCTTTAGAGTTAAATACACAAGGAGATAATCATGGTTTATGACAATTCAGTCTACTCTGGAGTTAAGAATCTTGCTGAAAAGCTTATAGAGAGTAATTTCAAACAGACAACGAAATTTCTTAGTCGAACACTTCGAGTAAGAGTAGTTAAGATGCCGCATGGAAATGTAAGGACAGGAATTAGTCTCCGCGTTTCCTTAGGCTGTCCTAATTATGCTGAACGAAACTTTCTTAAGAACTATAAGGGAACCTTTCCTGTAACTATTGGAAAACAATGAAAACTCTAATTGGTATTAACACCCTAAGCACTATTGATAGTCAGGTATATTCGAATCACTGTCAATTTTGGTTCAGGCTTGCTAAACAGTTTCCGGAAGATCAATTTGCATTATTCACCCCTGCGCGAGCCAGTATTGATCGAATGCGAAATACTTCGGCTAAGGTAGCTCTTGAGAACAATTATGATTATCTCATGTTCATTGATGATGACATATTTGTTCCATTCGATGCCTACAAGAAACTTCGCGAGGCGAATTACGATGTTGCTGCGGGTCATGTGATCATCCGTGGATATCCCTTTAACTCTATGATCTTTAAGGTAGAAGATAATAAACTAATCTTCTATAAAGATCTTGAAGGTAAGGAAGGGATTCTTGATTGTGACGCGGTTGGATTCTCTTGTTGTCTAATTAAAGTTGCTCTTCTCAAGAAGATGACAGTTCCCTTCTTTATTACTGGTACCTTTCACACAGAGGATGTCTATTTCTGTATGAAGGCGCGAGATGAAGTCAAGGATATCAAAGTCTGTACGCGGTTGGATGTTGAGTGTGGACATTTAGGTTATCCTCCAATCTACACGGCGTCGAATCGTAATATATATCAAGACTTAGAGAAACCTGTCTCTGAAGAATCTTCTGGTCGTAAGGATAGAAGTAAAGACTATTATAATCTATGTCTAGCGAGGTTTACAGATGTTGAATCTTAATATTGGCTGTGGTTTGACTCATTTGGATGGTTTCGTTAATATTGATAAAGACCCCGGAGTTATTCCCGATTATGTTCTGGATGTTACTCAAGGCCTTGGTAAATATGACACAGAATCCGTCTCCCGCATTTATTTCTCCCACACCATTGAACATATCCCCGAGAAATTTCATGTACCTATTTTAGAGGAATTTTGGAGAGTTCTAAAGCCAAAAGGATTTCTCTTTATTTCTTATCCAGAATTCGTACTATGTGCTAAGAATTATATTGATAACTTCCTAGGTATGCGAGATTACTGGAAGGCTACTGTTTACGGCCGCCAATTATCCCCTGAAGATTTTCATTGTGCTCTTATGGATACTCCTCAGGTGATTAGACAACTTAAGGAGACTGGATTTAGTCCCGTATTTAATTCTTCTGAACCTAATCACAGTTATAATACCATAATTAAAGCTTTTAAGGGCGAGAAGATGCCAACTTATGAAGACGTGATCGCACGTGAGGTATTCAATGCGACAAGTGCAGCTAGCGGATAAGATTCTTTCTACTTTAGACGATAACCTTACTTTTTATGGATCTGATGATTTCTTGGATGCCATACAAGATGGTTACGATGAGGTAGTTGCGTATACTGGTTGTATTGAAAAAGCAACCTCGCTTACTCTATCTGCAACGACAACTTACTATGACTTTAGTACTTTAATTCCTGACTTTATATCTATAATTGCAATCTGGAATTCTGTAACTAAGCGCTATCTTTCTCCAGTTTCACTTATATGGCTAGAAAGGCAACGTCCCGACTGGGAATCTGCTTCGGGTTCAGTTGATTACTTTTGGCCTATCAACTATAAGTATGTGGCATTCTTTCGTCAGAGAGCGGATAAAATCTATGTATTTTATCGTGCTCAAGCTCCTATTCTATCCACCTTCACTTCTATTCTTATTCCCGATAAGCATATGAACTGTCTTCAGGATATCTCTACTGCCTATTTACTAGAACAGCAGCATACTTTTGAATCCGCAGTTCGGCATATTAAAAGTTACATTAAAGAAATTGAACTCTTTAGGTGTGAGGTACAGGGTAAGCAGAACGCGGGTCGATTAGAAGGTCTGAGATGATCTGGTCAGATTCTTATCTAAATACACTTCTAAATGACGCTGAATTTGCAATAGCGCAGGAAGTGGACTATGAGTATAAGCGAACTGCAATTGCTATTACTCAGGGTAAGAGTCTATACGATTTACCTACTGGATTTAATAAACTAATTCGAATTACGTGGAAAGGTGAACCGGTCGATCCTATATCCTTTAGAGATATGATGGTAGAATTCCCCAATTCGGCTATTGTTTCAGAAGCGGAGAAGAATGAATATTCTGAAGGTCAGCCCCGATTCTATTGTATTCATCCTACCTTCTCCCAAAAGATTAAATTACTTCCGACTCCGAATGAGACTCTTTCCGCCACAGGAGATGTTTACGGATCAGCCGGAATAGAAACTCTCTGTATCATTTCGTATTGGAGTTCAGGCGATTTACCTACTTATACCGCTCGTCGAACTAAGAAAGCCTACGCTATGTGTAAGGCATTCTTGCGCGAGGGAAAGGGACAGAATAAAGTAGCCTCGGACTATTACAAAATGCGCTATGATTTTCTTTTAAATATGTTCAAAAAGATCAACAATGGAGTTTATCTTTCACGAGAATCTGTTTTTGCGGAACGAGAGCGGCCAAGAGATCCAGTGCTGCCTTCAAACTATGAGAGAATCTGTTACAAATAGGAGACTAAAATGGAAGATGTAATCAAACTGCGAGGTTGCCTTGAAATTGCGCTTATCAATGCTCTTAATGGAAAAGAGATTGAGAGAATTCGTCAAGACAACACAATCGTAACTGCCGGACGTCGCTGGGTACTTCAGCAAATAGAAAGCACTGATATCGCGACGGCTCAAAGTATTTCGTATCTCGGAGTTGGAACTGGAACTGCGGCTCCGGCGACTTCAGATACGGGACTTGCGTCTGAGGTTACTCGAAAAGCAATCGGTACTTTCGCTACAGCAAATCTGACTTCGAACCCTCCCTCTTGGCAAGCACAAGTTAGTTTTGCTACTAACGAGGGAAACTCTACCTTAGGAGAAATGTCTCTCTTCAATAGTTCAGCCGCCGGGACTATGCTAGGTAGAGCCACCTTCTCTACAATTAACAAAACCACTTCGAATACACTCTCTGTGAGTTATACTGTGTCCAATTGAAGATTGTATCAAACTAAAGGAGATAAAATGAATAGAATAGTTTCAGCCGGTCCAGGCTTAGTTATTGGTATCCCCACTTTAGGTAGACCTGTATCATTAGATTGGAGCAATGCTTATAAATCTCTAAGCGCTCCGATTAATTTCAACTGCAACATTGTCACCGTCCTTGGAAAGCCAGTAGCTGAAGCGCGTAACTTTTTGGCCGAAGAAGCTATAAAGTTAAAGGCCAAGTATCTGTTTTTCCTTGGCGATGACGTTCTCGTTCCAGCACATACGCTTAAGCAATTGATTTTCCGCATGGAACATAATCCTAAACTTGGAATAGTTGGTGGAGTCTATTGCTCTAAGTGTGATCCACCCGCGCCGCTTGTTTTTCGTGGCAATGGTTCTGGATCTTATTGGGATTGGAAAGTTGGAGAATACTTTGAAGTAACTGGTCTTGGTATGGACTGTACTTTAATCCGTACAGATGTCTTTAAAGAACTCCCAGGTCCTTGGTTTAAGACGCTTAACGAGGATAAGTTTCTCGATGCTGTTAATTATGCGGATCTTTGGACAGAGGATCTCTATTTCTGTAAGCGGGTAATAGAAGAGACAAGTTATGAGATATTCTGCGATGCCAGTATAATCTGTCAGCATTTCGATATTTACAGCGGAAAGAGTTGGAGTCTTCCTGCTAATTCAGCTCCCACGCGTCGGATTTCTATCAATAAACCTCTTCAGGCTCTAGATATTGGCTGTGGACCTTGCCGACGATATGATGAATTCTCTGGTTATGATCTTTTGCGGGTGGATATTGATGAGCAGTGGGAGCCGGATTATCGGTGTGATGTTCGAAGTTTGCCATTTGACAATAATGCTTTTGATCTTGTTTTTTCTTCTCATGTTCTTGAGCATTTTGATCGTAGAGAGTGTGGAGATGTTCTTCCCGAGTGGCTTAGAGTGCTTAAGCCAGGGGGGAAGTTTCAATTAGTTCTTCCAACCCTAGACTGGGCCGCTGAGCAGTTACTTAAGCCTGCTTATAATTATAATGATGTTTGGAATGTTCTCTATGGTGCTCAATCCTCTCCTTATGACTTTCACAAGAATGGATTTACTACTCAAAGCTTAGGTGCTATTCTCCTGTCTCTTGATCTTAAAGATATTAGCATTGAGAGGGAATTGAATAGCTATAATATGAGGATAATGGCTATAAAGCGATAATGCCCTCTGACTTTGCACCCCATAACTTAACGAACTACGTTACACCGTCTCCGTATACTGTGGGGGCATCTACTTTCAATTCTACTAATTATCCTTGGTGTGCTTTTGATGGTAGTTCTAGTACAAAGTGGCTAGGAAGCAATAGTGGATCAGAATGGTTATCATTATATGTACTTAATAAGTATATATTAGATAATTATTCGATCAAGGTTAGTTCCGAGGGAATCGCGGGCCGTTGTCCTAAAGAATGGACAATGCAGGGAAGTAATGATGGTTCCTCCTGGACTACAATCGATACAGTAACTAGTCAAACGGGTTGGGCAGCTAATGAATCTAGAAACTTCGATTGCGATACTAAAACTACTGCTTATAGATTCTTTAAATTAGTTATTACTGCTAATAATACTGATACCTATACTGATATTCAAGAGATCAACCTGAATGGAACACTGTCAGAAAGTTTTACTGAAATAGGTCCTCATGATCTTACAAGTACTACTAGTCATTCTCCCTTTGTTGTATCCTCCTCCTCTGATCAAGGTACTAACTATTCCTGGAAAGCCTTTGATGGCAAAACGGATAAATGGTTAGCTAATGCCGCCACTGGAATACTTAAGATTGACCTTGGAGATGGTAATAGTAAGGTTGTCGGAAGTTATAGTGTTAGAACAACTCTAGAATCTCCGTCAGAAACAGATAGATCCCCTAAAAATTGGACTCTAGAGGGTAGCGATGATAATTCATCCTGGACTACTTTAGATACAGTAACTAATCAAACTTCATGGGCTAAGGGTGAGATTAGATATTTTGAATGTGATTCTGTTTTACTGTTTAGGTACATTAGAATAAATGTTACGGCTAATGATGGAGATCCTTCGTATTTATGTATTGAAGAATTCTCTCTAATTGAGTCTAATTTACCTTCAGGAGATATATTAGTACTATCGGATGCTATCCTCTATACAGTTGGTAAAGATAGAACAGTAGCGGATAATCTATCTAATTGGTTGGATGCTAGAGGGGATATAGGTCCTCACGATTTAACTTCTTATACTAGTCATTCTCCTATCGTTATTTCAGCTTCATCCGAGGAAGGCACTAATTATGCCTGGAAGGCTTTTGATAATTCAGATACTAGCAAATTTTTAACTAATGCCGCGGGAGGAGTCGGTTGGTTAAAAGTTGACTGGGGAGCTGGAAATAGCAAAATTATTCACGATTATGCTATTCAATTATCTGCTGATGGAGCAACCTTTAATCGAGGACCAAAAGATTTTACCTTACAAGGTTCAAATGATGATTCTAATTGGGATGTTATTGATACTGTTGTTAATCAAACTGGGTGGTCTAACCGTGAGAAGAGATTCTTTACTTGCGATGTAGAACTTATTCCCTATCGATATTTAAAATTAAATATTACAGCCAATAATGGCGATGCCTTATATACTGATATTGGTGAACTCTTCTTATTTTCTTCCGGATTTAATTATGATGAAAGTCTTTTGTTTGAATCTACAGCAGGTAGTCTTTCTAACTGGGATGATTTAATAGAATTATTCCAACCTAAACTACAAGTTGTATCCGATAATATATCTAATTGGCTAGACGGAGTAAATGTTTCTCCTAGTGATACATATGCTGCATCTCCTGTTGGCGAAGATGTAATGTATTTTTATGATGTCTTAACCTTTGACTTTCTAGTATTTAGTAGCGATATTACAAAGACTATAAGCGATTTACTTTCCTTAACTGATTCTAAGAGTTTTCAATTAACTGGCAATCTTCAAGAAACTTCAGACTGGTATTATGAAGATATTCTTGGACTTTTAGACGCCATTCAATTAGGTTTCTTAAATGATACTCCTGAGGCAAATGATGACCTTAGCAGTTGGTTAGACGCCGTTGGAGGTTTATTGAATATGCCAGAATCATATGATTCGAATATGTATAATTGGGCAGATGCTATAACTCTGACTCCAGGCAATGCCTTAAGATCCTCCGACTCCTTTTCCTTATCAGATACCTCTTCAGCCGTTGTAGCGACTACTTTAATGGCTCAAAGTTCTGCCGATTCTTTATCTTTTTCTGATGGTAAAGGTCTCCAGTCTGGAATTGGCAAAGTTGTAGGAGATTTTCTTTATTTCTACGAGCGTGTAATTATTCGGTACGATGACTGTAGAGTTGGAACAGATATCCTAACTTTATCGGACTTATTGAATGTTATAATGCAGCAAATGCTTATATCTGATGATATTATTTCTCTTTCTGACGCTTGTAATGTCTTTAATAATGTTCTTTTAGCTCCTGCTTTAGGTGCAAGTGCTTGGCCTGCTTGGTTAGATGAGGTTGAAATTCTTTTAAGTACTTCGGATCTGGCATATTTACGCCGGTTCTTAAACGATGTTGTGAGGTACTAATGGCTAATTTAACGCGAAATAATTGGTCAGGCGGTTGGAATCCTTCTATCGATCCGATTAATGGCAATAAAAACGAACTTGTTAAGTTGGTCAATCTTACTCTCGATAAAGATGGTGCATTAACTCTAACTAAGGGAACTAGAATTGTTTCCGGTCCGTATCCTGGCTATATTACCAACATATTCTCCCGATTCCATAATGGTAGGAAGATTCGCTATATTTCAATTGATAGTGGGATTGTCTATCGGTTAGATCCTTGGAATGTGATTGCCGGAGGAGACTATAGCTTTGAACTTTTAAGGACTGGCGGACCGCAAGTATGTTTCGCTAATGCTTGGGGAGAAGTCTTTATCTGTGGGCCCAACAAGTGTTTCTGGAAAGACGATAGTATACTCCTCCGCAATATAGGATTGCCTAAACCAAACGGGGAACCAATCGTAGTTCGTCACGAGCAGCAGGAACTTCCGGTAGCTGAGACCTATGGTAGTTGGACTCTAGAGGAAGGAGAAAATCAGGAAACAACTAATCCTATTACAAGTAGTTCGGCAGATTATCTTAAGGCGGACTCTGCCGCGGATACGAATAGGATATGTTTTAAGATAAAGGATATTTCCTTTGATGCTACAGCATTTTCATCTGGGCCTTCCGAGTCTATTGCTAAGGATACTTTCTCGTTTAAACTTCGTCTCTCTGACTCTAATTACTTTGACTTTATCCGGGTTGAGTTTTGGCTAGATGATCCTGAAACTGGTGGTGATTATTATTATAAACAGTGGGAGAACGATGATTATGACAATATAAACCAGGGATTATTGCAGTGGAGCAATCCTTCTTGTACTCGCGGAGACTTTTCTCGCGCGGGGACTAATACGGATAAGAATTGGTCTGGCGTCAAAGCAATTCGTGTGATTATTCAGGGAACGGCGGCCATAACTGGAGTAGTTACAGAACTTAAGTTTGTTGGCAGCGAGATGGGCAATCTTACGGGAGTTTATCAATATACTTCTATTTTAGTGTATCGAGGTAGTAAATATATCAGTAAGAGTGTTATGGGAGATAAGGCAACTCCTCAAGTAATTACAAATGGCTATTTCGACATCACAACTTACGGTCAACCCTGGTATTCTAATAAAGACGTGGAACTTTGGATCTACCGCAGGAGTTATTATTCTGAGGAATATAAGGACTTTAAACTAGGGGCATTGGACCAATGGTATCGAGTATTAGTATTTACTCAGGAGGAATTTGGAACTACTAAGAAAGATGATGTTAGTGACGATGATGCTATTGCTGAGGGAATGACTCTCAACAACTATCTTTTGAGTATGCAGGATTTACCGGAAGATGTCTTCTGCATGTTAATGCCTGTGTTTGATAGGGCATTATACATGACATTGTATAGTATTTATATTAGTGATTCCCTTAACCCCGATTCAATAGACACTCGATATACTATCAATATATCTGGGGCCATTGGAGAGAAGAATCTCTTTGTTGTTAAACTCACAGAAGGAGTGATTCTATTAGCTACTACGCGAGACTTTTATCTTATAACCGGAGACTTTACTCCTTTACCTGATGGAACTTTAAATGTCAGCGTCAAAGGTATTGGTGAAGCTCATCCGCCAATTAGTAAGAATTTCACTATGGACAATGGCAATATTATTTACATGGCTGCGGATGGTTGGCGCTCGACCCGAGGAGCCTACAGTACTTTACTCTCAGCTAGATTAAATGCACTTTTCAACGATCAAGTAGTAGCTTCGGGATGGCGACCGGGGGATATATTTCCTGTTTATATTATCCCTGACGATGGTGGAACATATCCTTGTTGCATCGGACAAGGTAAGTTATTCGTGTCAATGCCTCTAACAGATGGTCGTCGTTATACTTTTGTGTATGATCTTGTTAAAGAGTACTGGTATCTTTATGAAACTGATCCCATTTTCTTGTACACGGAAGAAGATGGAACTATTCTGTCTGGCTACGGTTGGGGAGATGGAACTTATCTTAGAGAACTTTATGTAGGAACAAAGTTAGACTACGACTCTCCTACCGCCGCAGGTCAACATGTTATTTTCCGGACTATTTTCGATGATGACGATAAACCTCGGAATCGAAAGGAATCATATACTCTAAAACTTACAATGGACACAGGCAATAAGCCAGTTAGTGTCTATATGTCAAAGGACGATCATAACTTTCTGTGGCTAGGCACTTATAGTTTTGATGGTGTAGAGGAGAAGATAATTGACATTGCTGAGACTGTGGGAATTGCTTTTAGGTTCGGACTTCAAATTGCTGGAGTGGATCTTGAAGTATGTCGAATAATCAATTTTACTGTCGAGTATGGTCTATATCCTGAACAATTGACTGCTTTACGTATTCCATATGACAACTTAGGAACGGCAAGTCGAAAGCGAATTGTTAATTATCCTATTGTGATTGATTGTCTTGGAAATTCAACAGTACTGACTCCATACCTTGATGGAACTGCCAAGACTCCTTCAACGATAACTCTCGCGCGCAAAGGTACTCATGTTCATTATTTTACGGATGACACCATTGGAACTGATATAGGGGGATATCTCGCGGGTGGACCGTTTGAGTTTTATGGTCTAAATTCCTCTGAGATTGTTAGCGAGAAACTTCCTGTTCCAGTAAAATTTCTTGTGATTCCAAATGATGATTATGGTGTTCCCAATCGTAAAAGGCACAGTTCCTACAAGTTTCAGATCGATACAAGAGGATTTCAGGTACGATTTACTCCGATTCTCGATAATGTAGCAAAGACACCTTTGGACTTTTCTACAACTGCTAAACAGACAGTTCCGTATTATTTCTCAGTCGATACGGTTGGTATCGACATAGGAGGAACTTTAGAATCTTTAGATGACGAGGAATTTGAATTTTATGGACCTATACGACCCCAGAAAATAGAAATCCTTCCAGATATGCTTAAGGAGTTTAGGATTCCTGAGAATAACTTCGGAGTTGCAGCTCCTAAGCGCATTAGAACTATTCCCCTAGTAATTAATACTTGTGGTCATGATGTTACATTTACGCCTATCGTAGATGGAGTATCTAAGACCCCTACCGTATTAAATACAGCTACCAGAGCAACTACCTATCATTACTTTGATTATGATTCCTTTGGTACAGACTACTCAGGCGAGCTTATTGGCAATTATTATTTTGAGTTTTATGATATGTTGAAGCCGGAGCAGGTAGAAATTCTTCCTGTAGCCAAGAAGTTTGATCAGATAGGTCCATTTAGATTTGATTCAATAGCTAGACTTCTGGCTGTTCGAATTCGTCTTATTGCCTCTTACCAAGCAGATGCTATTCCAGTTAAAGTTCTTTGCGAGACAGAACAAACATCTCCTAATACTGATAGCGCGGTTGGTAAATATAACTATTCCTTGATTGCTCTCGGGGGAATTGATAATGTCTATGAAAATCAAATGCCCAAGAGTATTTTAGGTACTGTCTTTCGATTCGAGTTGGGACCTTCCTACTGGCCGTTTTATCGTTATGATCTTCAAATTAAGGTTAATATTTGCGGAAAGAATCAGACCACTGGTTGGATAAGTTCAAATGCGGGCTATCAGAAGTCTGAGTGATGTTTCGGATGTTCTAAGGGACCACGAGACTGCTATCAACGAGTTTCGGGGAAAACTTTGGAATCTCAACCAGCGGCGGATTACTAATGTTCATCCTTCGCGAGATGAGTATGATGTTGTGGTTAGAAAGGAACTTAAAGATTTCAGCGGAGGAGCAACATACCCGAGTACAATTAAATTAACTTCCTCGGCCGATTATGATACTATTGTATTTGGCGTTGGTATCAATATGAATATTGCAACTGGCACTGATGTATGTCCACCATATATTTGTGCTTTTGATAGTTCCCTGGTTAAATTATATACTTATGCTAAGATCTCTCCTAGCGGTCAAGCCATTATCTTTGATATTCTACGAAGACATTCAGGTGCAGATGAAACTATTTTAACCGCGCCAATAAGTCTACCCGCGGATTCTACGACAGTTGTAACTAGCACCGATTTCGCAATAGCATCTTTTTATGAGACTGATTTACTCAAATTAAATATTACACAAAAAGGTACAACTGTACCCGGAAGTGGACTTATAGTAATGCTTAAGGTAAAGCGGATATGATCTCTGTTCCTGACATCTGCGCATATACCAATAAGGTAATTGCTAAGTCTGGGTCAGGTGTAAATGCAGCCACTTTGATTAATGATATTAGATCCACTTTGATTGAAGCTGGTTGGACCATGGATTCCGCTACTGAGTTTATCTCACAACAATGTCCATGGTTTCCTGACGATGTAGCGCCTGACTACTTTAAGGGTCGGGTGAGAATAAAGTTAAGTGAGATTTCAGGGTCTGTCTATATCCAAGTGGGAAATTATGACTTCTCCGTCTCAAGTACATTAGCAAATGCACAAGTTCTAGACACCTTACAGAATAATCCTTTTCTCGTAGGTAATCATCTTCTAATCGCAGGACCTTATCAATTGGCTATAATCTTACCTGATAGTCAAAGAGTTGGCTATACTAAGGATGGCTGTCTAATTTCTAGTTTACAGGTTCCCGAGTTTGTTCAAAGTAAATTAGGCGTTATAGACGCAATCATTGGAATTCCGATCAATCGAGCTAGGATGCTTCATCTTTATACTCCAAATAACTACTTTCTGCACTTTAATAGTAATGAGACAGGAAGTTTTTATCGGGATACAGAAGTAAGTCAGATGAATAGCACTGCTTTAGGTTGTTTTAATATTCTTAACTATAATGTTGCCGGAAAAGATGTATATCCTATTGGTGATCCGATCATAAGTCCGCCTTTTGTATGTTGGGGGATTGATTCCTCGGATAGTATAGCTACTATTAATGGATTCTTATGGGATATAATAGTTCTGAATCAATATCAACTTGGAGATTTATATCTATTCTTTGATAATCATAGTTGGTTGACTTTCACCCATTCCTCTTATAATGGCACTTTATTATTCGTTACGGGAGGCACTGATTGAGACGAGTATACTTTGATGCAGTTCAAGCGGCAAGCACTTATCCTACAGAGGCTAGTCAAGTTGTAGCTGCGCGTGATTTACTTTCTGACGCGGTTAGAGGTGTTTTAATGGAGGAAGATTGGACAATTGAAGGAGTTAAAAGTAGACAAACTTTTGTAGTAACTTCAGTTATGGCTCCTTGGGGATATGCCAATATTGATGCTTATTGTGTATCAGCAACTCCACCAGGCAGCGAACGTCAAACCCAGTGGATTATAGCTGACTTTCTTCCTACTGGTTATATCCCTCCGGTGGGTTATAGTATATATGCCGATTTTGAGCATTATCCCACCACTAATGAGGTAGTCCGGGTGATTGCAGGATTTGTAATGGAGAAAGTCGGAGGATCTTTATTGCGCGTTTGGTATGAGGAGGGAGTTGGAGACTGTGCGGAAGTAGAATTCTTAAGCACTGTTAATCAAGAAGCAAATATTGGAATCGGGGGAGCACTTCATGCTTATGCGGGAGATAGAGGTGGAGGAGGATATATATTTACGTCAAAGGAGTACAATAGTAAATCTATATCAATGTATCATGGCACTAATAAACGTCAGGCGAATTATGCTCCTGTAGTTCAGCCCATGGATGTTCGCTTTGGGACTAATCTTGATCCAGATGATATCATTGAAAGTTTCTCAGATCAAATATCTAGTTGGCCACCTGAACGGGGTTCTTATTATGGTAATTGTTGGCCTGTTTATATTTTCGCATCTCCCTATCATTGCTCAATTGTTCCTGTAGTTCCAGCAGGTTCGGTACAATGGCAAAGTCTTCATTGCGGTGTATTATACGGGTATGATTGTAGTTTTGGTTATTGCGGTTATGGATTTCGCAGATTGAGTAGTGCAGATAGAGTTACTTATGTAAACGATACTGACGGTATTGAATATAGAAATAAAACTTTAAGGTTGCTGCCATTAAAGTATAAAAGTTCAGCTTATCAACTAGAAGGAATTAAGTGGATATCTGGAGAGGCTCAACTTTCAGATGTTTTTCTCGCAATGGATGCAACCAACGGATCCAAATTATTGGGTAAACTCCCTTACAGTTTCTTATCTTTTGATTCTATACCTAACCCAGATGTTACAAAATATACTTCTAACTTTATTGATTCGTATCCTTTAACGGAGAATTCTAGAGAAGCCTACGATCAGGGACTAGGAACCTTAATACATCGATGCTCTTAAATCTAACCGAAGACTATATCCCGGCATATGAATCAACATACACTGAGGTTGACTTTAATGTATCTTACGATTTAATTGTTCTTGGGATGCCCATGAGAGAAGCAGCAAAAACTACAGGACTTTACAATACTTACACTGAATCGGCCCAGGATTACGATTGTTTTGCAATGTGAGGAGGATGAAATGATAGACTTGAGTAGCATTGATTTGAGTGGCCTTAATGATATTCGTTACGGCTGGACTCTTGCACTTGGAGCGGGCTTGTCTGCTCTTTCTTCCCTTTTCGGGAGTAATAAAAAGACTGTAGAAACATCTAGCCAAGGAACTAGTTCTACAACTCCTCAATACGATTCCAATATGGCTGCGATGAAGAACTATATTATGTCGCAACTTCAAGGTCAATTGGAGGGAGATGTTACTGGAGATTATATTACTCAAGGAGTTAAGAAGATAAGTTCTGGCTCGGAGGGTCTAAAGAGAAGACTTTCCGCTAATCTAGCTGCGCGCGGATTATCTAGTTCTCCTCTTGCAGCTACAGCTGAGAATGTAGCAGATGAACAGCGTAATGCTGATATTGTTAATCTTATGAGTAGTAAAGGTTTACTTGACTATCAACTTAAATCCGGCGCACTTAGTAATCTTTCTTCTTTCTTTTCTTCACTTCCCGTAGCAACTTCAACTAGTACGAGTGGAAGTCAATCGCAAACAGGAACCTCTGGGACTTCCTTAAGTGGAGCTTTAGATCCTCTTAGTCAAGCCCTTGCGGCTTATTACGGAATGCAAAAGAAGAAGTAGGAGGAATCATGCCCGAATTAAGTCCATTTGTTGAAGCCTTCCTTCGTGGGCGAGATGTTGCTATTCAACAGGAGAAGCTTGCTCAGGATAAGTTACTAAGGGAACAGGAACTCAAACAGCAGAACGAACAATTTAAACAGACTATAGAACGACAAAAGTTAGAGGACTTGGCTCAGAGTAAGTTCAGAGATGCTCAACGAGCTATAATGTCTCTAGAAGCATCTAAACTGGGTTCTGAGGGAGTTATTCCAGGTACTCCGGGATATGTTACGTCTCCAGAAGCCTCCGAAGCTGCAATGGCTAGATTTAATACTGGTAAGTCTTCAGAACCAGATTTTATGTCCGCAGATATTCCGGGGTTGGGAACAATTAAATTTAAGCCTCCAACACTATATGGTGAAGCGCAAACAGCGATTAAAGGACCCCTGCAAGCGCAGGAATTTAAATTTAAGCAGCAGTTAGAGATGCTTAAGAATCTAGGTGACTTTACTACCCGAACGGAGGTAGAGAAGCTTAAGCGAGAAAGTCAAGAGAATCTTCAGACAGGGCAACAGAAATTTCTAAGTGGACAATGGGAAGAAAATCGAAAAAATGCCGTTCGCGTAGCTAATATTCGTGCTCAGAGTCGAGGTGGGATTGGAGATGTTCTTAAGTATTCTCAACAAGTAAATTTAGCTGAACGGGCGGGTAGTGAGTTTCGGAGAGATCCAGTTATCCGCGCCTATGATCAGGTAAAGTCTGCTGTTGATTTTATGGAAGAGGCGGAAAAGAATCCAAGTGGAGTTAGTAATACTGCTATGATAACTACCTTTGCAAAGGTTAATGATGCTCTTTCCTCTATGAATGCAGTACGCGAGAGTGAATTTAGAAATGCTGCGGATGCTCAGTCTATTGGAGAGAGAATTAAATCTATATCCCCTAGATTAACCACAGGTGAAATGTTAACAAATAAGACTGTAAAACAGTTTATCCAAGTTGCGCGACAATATCGAGATGCCCTTTCTAAGACCTATACTCGCAAGAATAGAGGACTATTGGCAAGAATGAAAGCGGCTGGAATCTCCTCTGACCTTA